>Ga0114952_1003674_pt1 | contig 10777 bp, 12 predicted proteins | sample SidtaG_2_FD_87303 | JGI IMG/M metagenome (GOLD analysis project Ga0114952, IMG submission 87303) | Marine algal microbial communities from Sidmouth, United Kingdom - Sidmouth_Asex2 metaG | ecosystem: Host-associated > Algae > Red algae > Unclassified | place: Sidmouth, United Kingdom | collected... | reverse complement strand
TACAAAATAAGTAAGGTCGTTTCTATTCTGCTTATGCCAACAAGAATCAGATGGAATGTCTCTGAATCAACCAATGCAGAGGGAAGTCCACAACTAAAGTTTGTATTCAACTAAAAAACAGGGCATGGCTAAATAAAATAAACGTGGTTTTTCATTTTCATTTTAAATAATTTTATAGAATTCAGTGATTAGTTACTTATTAATTCTGTTTGATAAATAGTACTTCCTACTACCATTTTTGTTATTTAGTTGTAGAATGTTTTTGCCTTGGTATGTGATTGGTTTATTCTAAAGCAGAATTCGTTAAAAATACCAGTTAAAAATGGCTTACCTACTAATATGGTTTACAAATATGTACTGGAGTGATTTAGCAGAAGAATCTTCTATTTTCATAGCATACATCTGTTTGATCTTTCCATTCTTCTTGAGCTTAATTACCGTTATGGCTATCTTTTTCTTGCCATCATAGCTGCTGCCAGTATTACCTGCATCTTTATCGCCAAGCACAAATTCATCCATGTAAATTTTTCATCCATTTGTTTATTTCTACTGGAGGATATAGCCTCTCTTACTTTGAGCGTAAATAATTTAACTGGTTTTCTGTTACTTCATAATGTACTCCTATGCACTTGCTGACAAGCTGTTTGTGGATGTTGTTATCTCAAAATAGAAAAAGAATGTTTTTGAACACCAAGCTTAATCTTATGGAAAAGTGTATCGACAGTAGCAGACACTGTTTGCCTACAAATATTACATTGCCCAGAAAAATCTGATTTGGTCTCAGAGGCGTGTAGTTACACCCAGGACATTTGAAAGTCGATACAGCCTTTATACTCGCTAAGTATTTTTTACAATCTTCATTGGTTTTGAGCCATTCAGTGAACTCTAGATAATTTTACCTTTGAAAATACCCGAATTTAACTACCTACTTCTGTGACTTTTTAATTAAAAATATTTTTTTCGAATAGTATAGTGTAATATTTTTTTTAATTATTATGTAAACATTAAGTTTAACTTACTGTAAATTAATTTGTTGCACCTTCAGTTCCTACGAAGCAAAATGTTAATTAAAAGTTAAAAAATAAAAACCCTATAAATTCTAAGGTTTTTATGTAGTTAACAAAGAAAATATTTATATAAATTGTACTCATATTATTCTTTTTTGCGTAAGAAATTTATGCTTAAAATACATTTAAACCTTAACCATGAAATTATAATGACTTGTAAAAGCAAAAAGAAAGAAGAATTAGATAGAAATGGTAAACCAAGATTTTTTAGTTATATGTCTGAAAGAATTAATGAAATTATACATGTTGTAAACGATGCTGATTTGCATCCAGCATTAGATTTTGATGATGTTCTTATGAAGTTTAAAATCAACGTTAATCAGCCAATAGATGTATTTTGTGAAGAATATTTAAGAGATAATTATATTAATAAAAAATACGACCCTTCTCAGTTTGTAAATACGGTACACCAATTACGTCGGTTTTTGTTTGACCTGGAAAGAGAAGGCGATTTAAGAAGTTAGTTTTTCAAAAAATAATTTGTCGTAAAAAACAAAATATCATTATATAAACAAATATTGCCTATAATTCCCCTACTTCTACAGCGTTTTTTAGAATAGCATTACATTTATTGCTAACAACTTCCTTAATATTACAAGCAATAATATATACTTACATAAAAAAACTTAATTTAGCACATTAAGAGTATAATAATTTAGCTGTTTTTCTGTTTAGATTACACGTACGAATAATATTTATCTTGAAGCTTAAAAATAAACACATTTTACTGGCCACATTTATAGTAGTACTTTTGGGTGCCTGTTCTGTAAAAAAAGACAAATTTATAAATCGCAATTGGCATGCCTTGAATACCAAATACAATACTTTGTATAATGGTAAGATTGCTTTTGACGAAGGAAGAGAGGAGTTAAATGCTTCTTACAAAGATAATTATTGGGAGGTTTTACCTATAGAACGTTTACAGGTTACAGATGAGATTAAGTTAGATTCTGAAAATAATACCCCTAAATTTTTATTAGCAGAAGAAAAAGCAACTAAAGCCATACAAAAACACAGTATGGATATTAAGGATGTAGAGCGTAATCCGCAAACAGACGAAGCTTTTTTGCTTTTAGGAAAAGCACGTTATTTTGATCAGCGCTATATTCCTGCTTTAGAAGCTTTTAATTATATTTTAAAAAAATATTATGAAAGCGATAAGTTAAATGAAGCTACAATTTGGAGAGAAAAAGTTAATATGCGCTTAGATAATAACGAATTAGCGCTAAAAAATTTAAAACAGCTTTTAAAGTATCAGAAGTTAGAAAATCAAGAATATGCAGATGCTAGAGCAATGATGGCGCAAGCATATATTAATTTAAAAGTTTCAGATACTGCTATTCAAGAATTAAAAACTGCAGCGGTTTATACTAAAAAAAACTCAGAAAAAGGAAGGTATTATTATGTTATTGGTCAGTTATTCAATCAATTAGGTAATAAGGATAGTTCTAATTATGCATTTGATAAAGTAATTGCACTAAATAGAAAATCACCTAGAGTTTATATGATTAATGCGCACTTAGAGAAAATTAAAAATATAGAAGTTACTCCAGAAAACAAAGCAGTATTATTCGAATATTTAACAGACTTAGAAGAAAATAGGGAAAACAGACCTTTTTTAGATAAAATTTACCATCAAATAGGACAATACCACTTAGCTAATGGGGTAGATAGTTTAGCTTTGGTTTATTACAATAAGTCTCTGCGAGCTACCCAAAACGAACCTTTGCTAAATGCCTTGAATTATGAAAATTTAGCAACTCATAGTTTTGATGAAAATAAGTATAAAATTGCAGGTGCATATTACGATAGTATGTTAACTAACTTGTCAGAAAACACTAAAAAATATCGCGCTATAAAGAAGAAACTAGATAACTTAGAAGATGTTATTAAGTACGAAGATATTGCACATTATGCAGACAGTATAATTACGATATATGATATGCCAAAAGAAAAGCAATTAGCGTATTATAAGATGCATATAGAAGAAACAAAAGCAATAGATCTTGCAGCTGCAAAAAAAGAGGAGAAGAGAATTACAGCAGGCATCAATGCTTTTGCAAAAACTAAAGGCGGTAAAGAGAACAAGGGCAAATTTTATTTTTATAATATTACTAGCTTAGGATATGGTAAAAATGACTTTAAGACCAAATGGGGAGTGCGTACTTTAGAAGACAATTGGCGTTGGTCTAATAAAAATACAGTTCAAATATCTGAAGCTACAGGAGATGAAATAACAGATGCAGAAGATAGAGAGCCAACAGAAGAAGAAAAATATTCGGTAGATTTTTATATGGATAAAATACCAACCGATGTAGCAGAAATAGATAGTTTAAAAACAAAACTTAATTTTGCGAATTATCAATTGGGGTTAATATATAAGGAGAAATTTAAAGAAAATCTTTTAGCTGCAAATAAGTTAAATGATGTTTTGGCTGCAAATCCAGAAGAGCGTTTAGTATTGCCATCAAAATACAATTTATACAAAATATACGAAGACACTGGGAGCCCGTTAATGACTCAAATGAAAGAGGACATTATTAAAAATCATTCAGACTCTAGGTATGCAGAAATTCTTTTGAACCCGCAGGCAGTTCTAGCAAATGCAACAGATAGCCCTAGTTCAAATTACGGTGTTGTATACAAAATGTATAAGAATCAAGATTATTTAAGGGTAATTACACAAGCAGAAGAGAATATTAGCAAGTATACAGGGGATCCAATAGTTCCAAAGTTTGAAATGTTAAAGGCAAATGCTATAGGTAGAATACAAGGATTTGAGGCTTTTAAAGAAGCTTTAAATTATGTGGCTTTAAATTACCCAAACAATCCAGAGGGTAAAAAAGCACAAGAAATGGTTGCAGAGCAATTGCCAAAGCTAGAGATTAAAGAATTTTCAGTAGAAACAGGAGCAACAGGAAAGGGAAATTGGAAAGTAGTTTTTCCTTTTAAAATTTCTAATAATGAGCAGGCATTAAAATTAATAGAAACGCTCAAAAAATCTATTGAAGATTTAAAATACACAAATAAGCTCTCTAAAGATATTTACAATTTAGAAGATCAATTTGTAGTTGTGCATGGGTTTAGAAACAAAGAATTTGCTTTAGGCTATGTGGAATTGCTAAAAAACAATAAAGAGTATCGTGTTGCTCATGAGAATTTTGTAGTTTTATCTTCTAATTATAAAGTAATACAAGTACACAAGAATTTAGAGGCATATAAAAAAAGTAATAAACTTAAAAAACCTTAAGACATCATGTTTTCAGATAATAAAAAACCCAAAGTTGCTACAGAACTGGGAGGGCAACCTAATAGAATAGAGAAGAACACTAAAATTAAGGGAGACATTATCTCGGAAGCAGATTTTAGAATAGATGGAAAATTAGATGGTAATGTAAAAACTTCTGGGAAAGTAGTTATTGGAAAAGATGGTTATATAAACGGGAAGGTAGAGTGCGTTAATGCAGATATAGAAGGTAGTTTTAATGGGGAGCTTTTGGTTTCAGATTTGCTATCATTAAAAGCTTCTGCGGTTATAGAAGGTGCTGTTTCTGTTTCTAAATTAGCTGTAGAGCCAGGTGCAACATTTAATGCCTCTTGTACTATGAAAGGGAGTAGTAATACTTCTAACTTTAAAAAAGTAAATGAGACAGCAAAAGCATCCTAAGAAAGGTGGTGGAGCTTTACAAACTGCAGCTAAACTTTCTGGGGTAGGAATTCAAATGGGTATAACTATCTATTTGGGTAATCTTTTGGGTATTTGGTTGGATCAAAAATATAATACAAGTTTTTTGGAAATTTCGTTAACTTTGTTGGCAATATTTTTATCTACGTATCTTTTAATCGTTAAAGCCAATAAACTTAATTCATAGACTGTTGCTAAAATCTACCATTCAATATACTATTGTTTTTACAATACTATTCTTTTTAGGAAAATACATTCACTTATCTAGTATAGATAATACCATTTCTTTTCCGTTAGGAAAGATGTATCTCTATCATTATGTGTTTTCTTTAAGCATATGTGTGCTTTTTGCGTATTTGGCTTATTCAGATATTTTAAAAAACCAATTAGGGTTAATTTATTTAGGAGTATTATTTCTAAAGATAATTTTCTTTGTGCTTATTTTTAAAGACGTTGTGCTTAGTACAACGCCAATTCCAAGAATAGAAAGAGCTTCTATGTTGGTTCCTCTAGTTTTGTTTTTGTTAGTTGAGGTTTTATTTGTTTCAAAAATTTTAAAGCGGTTGTAACCGAAAATAAATAAATGAAAAGTATTTGATATTTATTTTTAATAACTACCTTTGCGCAAAATTTTAAGGGAGTAAATTTTTCGAATTATTATATAATGAATATAGCATCAAAATACCTTAGTAGAATAGCTTTATTAATTATCCTTATGTCCTCATTTCAAGGATTTTCTATATCAAGAGATAGAGAAGAGCAACATCCTGCAGGAAAAGGAGGTCAGGTGGACACTAAGGAAGAGATTAGTGATTATATAGCACATCACCTTAAAGAGTCGCACGATTTTCATTTATATTCTTATACAAACGATGTAGGAGATCGTAAGCATATAGGTTTCTCACTTCCTGTTATTTTATGGTCAAGTAATGGTTTGGTTACTTTTATGTCGTCAGAATTTCATCATGATGATGCTGGGCACACTATAGTAGAAAGAAATGGTTCAAAATTCACAAAATTACATAGTAAAATATACGAGTTGGATGAAGCTGCGACAACTGTAAATCTTGATGAAGAGCATCATCCTACAAACGCACACAAGGTTTTAGATTTTTCTATTACTAAAAGTGTATTTGGAATATTATTAACAGGTTTGTTAATGTTTTTAGGTTTTAATTCTTTAGCAAAAGGATACAAAAAAGGAGCAATTCCAACAGGTTTTGGTCGTCTATTGGAGCCTTTGGTGATCTATGTTAGGGATGAAATAGCAAGACCTAATATTGGAGAAAAGAAATACAGAAAATTTATGCCTTATTTGTTAACTGTGTTCTTCTTTATTTGGATATTAAATTTATTAGGATTAACGCCTTTTGGTTTTAATGTGACAGGACAAATTACAATAACAGTATGTTTGGCTTTATTTACGTTAGTGGTATATGTATCAAACGGTTCAAAAGATTTTTGGGCGCATACCCTATGGATGCCGGGTGTGCCTAAATTATTAAGACCAATATTGGCAGTGTTAGAGTTAGTAGGGTTTTTGCTAATTAAACCATTTTCATTATTAGTACGTTTGTTTGCAAACATTACAGCGGGTCACTCTGTGGTAATGGGGATAGCGGCACTTATGATATTATTAAAAGCTAAGTTTGGAACAGCAGGAGCTACAGGGATATCATTTCTATTAACCTTATTTTTAATGGTTATAGAATTATTAGTAGCGTATTTGCAAGCATTTATTTTTACAATGTTATCAGCGCTATTTATAGGAATGGCTGTAGAAGAACATGAGCATCATTAATTTAGGATTTGTTTAATTAATATATATAAAAATCAAATAGTATGTACAATTTAATTGGAGCAGGATTAATCGTAATCGGTGGAGGTGTCGGATTAGGTCAAATTGGAGGAAAAGCAATGGAAAGTATTGCTCGTCAACCTGAGGCTGCTGGTAAAATCCAAACAGCGATGATTATCATCGGAGCATTATTAGAAGGTTTAGCATTTGGTGCTTTACTTTTAGGAAAATAATCCCGAACGAAGCTAAAGATAAAACACACTCTGCAGCGGTTGGTTGCAGATGTGTTTTAAAATTAAACAAAAAATAGAATAGATATAATATGGATGTTTTTAATGATTTTTCTGTAGGATTGTTTGCAATGCAAGCATTTATCTTATTGGTGTTAATTTTCTTATTAGGAAAATTTGCTTGGAAACCTATTTTAAAATCTCTTGACGAAAGAGAAACTGGTATTTCTGATGCATTAGCTGCGGCTGAAGAAGCTAAGAAAGAAATGCAAAATATTACTGCCGATAGTGAGCGTTTAATACAAGAAGCACGTACAGAGCGTGAGGCTATGATTAAAGATGCGCGTGAAATGAAAGATAAAATTGTTGCAGATGCAAAAGAGCAAGCACAATTAGAAGGAGATAAGATTGTGAAGCAAGCACAAGCAACTATAGAAAGTGAAAAGAAAGCTGCAGTGGCTGATATTAAAAACCAAGTTGCTAGCCTTTCTGTAGAAATAGCAGAAAAAGTGTTGAAAGAGCAATTAGCCAATAAAGACAAGCAATTGTCATTGGTAGAAAGTATGTTAAGCGATATTAAGCTAAACTAAAACAAGTATGAACGAGTCTAGAGCAGCCATACGTTACGCAAAAGCCATATTAGATTTGGCAGTTGATAACAAGACTACCGATGCAGTAGAAAAAGACATGCAGTCTATCATAAGTACAATAGCATGTAGTACAGAACTTCAAGAGCTTTTGGCTAGTCCTGTTGTCAAGGCAGCAGCAAAGAAAGATGTTCTTTTAGAAGTTTTTAAAGGTAGTAATGCAATTACTGAAGGTTTAATTTCTATGTTGGTAGACAACAAAAGAATAGGTCTTTTAAATAGTGTTGCACAAAAATACATTTTCCTTAATGAAGAGTTAAAAGGAAAAGGTGTTGCTTATGTAACAACCGCAGTTCCTTTAACAGAAGATTTAGAAGCTAAAATATTAAAAAAGGTTTCTGAATTAAAAGGCAATAATATTACAATAGAAAACAAAATAGACGAAAGCATCTTAGGAGGTTTTATTTTACGAGTTGGAGATTTGCAATATGATGCAAGTGTTGCAAGCAAATTAAACAATATAAAAAGAGAATTTACAATTAGTCAATAATATATTTAAGACAAAAGGGCATAAGTTCTAAGGTCTAAAATCTTTTATCTAAAACAAATGGCAGGAGTAAAAGCCGCTGAAGTATCAGCAATATTAAAGAAACAATTATCAGGATTAGAAGCTACAGCATCTTTGGATGAAGTAGGAACCGTTTTACAAGTTGGTGATGGTATCGCCAGAGTATTCGGACTTGCTAATGTTCAATACGGTGAATTAGTAGAATTTGATGGTGGAGTACAAGGAATTGTATTAAACCTTGAAGAAGATAATGTTGGTGTGGTATTGTTGAGCCCTTCAAAAACTATTGGAGAAGGAACTACCGTAAAACGTACACAAACAATTGCTTCTATAGAGGTAGGTGAAGGTATTGTTGGTAGAGTTGTGAACACTTTAGGTGTTCCAATAGATGGTAAAGGACCTATAGCTGGTAAAACTTATGAAATGCCTTTGGAGCGTAAAGCACCAGGAGTTATTTTTAGAGAGCCAGTAACAGAACCATTACAAACGGGAATAAAAGCTATTGATGCTATGATTCCAGTTGGAAGAGGACAACGTGAGTTAGTTATTGGTGACCGCCAAACAGGGAAAACTACTGTTTGTATTGATGCCATCTTAAACCAGAAAGAATTTTACGATGCTGGTAAGCCAGTATATTGTATTTATGTTGCTATAGGGCAAAAAGCATCTACAGTAGCAAATATTGCAAAAACATTAGAAGATAACGGAGCTTTGGCATATACAACTATTGTAGCAGCTAATGCATCTGATCCTGCTCCAATGCAGGTATATGCTCCATTTGCAGGTGCTGCAATTGGTGAGTACTTTAGAGATACAGGTAGACCAGCATTAATTATTTATGATGATTTATCTAAGCAAGCGGTAGCATACCGTGAAGTATCTTTACTTTTAAGACGTCCACCAGGACGTGAGGCATACCCAGGGGATGTATTCTTCTTGCACTCTAGATTACTAGAGCGTGCTGCAAAAGTAATTGCAGATGATGGTATTGCTAAAGATATGAATGATCTCCCAGATTCATTAAAGCCAATTGTAAAAGGTGGTGGTTCATTAACGGCATTGCCAATTATTGAAACACAAGCGGGAGATGTATCAGCATATATTCCAACAAACGTAATTTCTATTACAGATGGTCAAATATTCTTAGAACAAGATTTATTTAACCAAGGGGTGCGTCCAGCAATTAACGTAGGTATTTCTGTATCTCGTGTTGGTGGTAATGCACAGATAAAATCAATGAAAAAAGTATCAGGTACTTTAAAACTAGATCAAGCACAATTCCGTGAATTGGAGGCATTTGCCAAGTTTGGTTCAGATTTAGATGCAGCTACTTTAAATGTAATTGAAAAGGGAAGACGTAATGTTGAAATTTTAAAGCAAGCACAAAACGATCCTTTTGCAGTAGAAGATCAGGTTGCAATTATCTATGCAGGTTCTAAAAACTTGTTAAGAGATGTTCCTGTAGATAAAATAAAAGAATTTGAAGTCGACTTTATAGAATTCCTTAATGCAAAACATAGAGGAGTTTTAGATACGTTGAAGGCAGGCAAATTAACAGACGAAGTTACAGATACATTGGCTTCAGTTTGTAAAGATTTAGCAGCGAAATATAAAAACTAGTAAAGCGTACACAGTATAGAGTATTGAGAACACTCTTAATACTCTATATTTCTTACTAACTACTTAGAAAGATGGCAAACTTAAAAGAAATACGTAACAGAATAGCATCGGTATCTTCCACTATGCAGATTACCAGTGCCATGAAAATGGTATCTGCTGCTAAGTTGAAAAAAGCTCAGGATGCAATTACTGCAATGAGGCCTTATTCAGATAAGCTAACGGAACTTTTACAAGGTTTAAGTGCTAGTTTAGATGCTGGAGATGAAGACGGAAGTAAATTTTCAGAAGAAAGAGAGGTAAAAAAGGTATTGGTAGTTGCAATCACCTCTAACAGAGGTCTGTGTGGTGCTTTTAACACTAATATTATCAAGCAAAGCACCTTTTTAGTAGATACCGCTTATGCGGGTAAGCAAGTAGATATTGTTGCTATTGGGAAAAAAGCAAATGATATTTTAGAAAAAAAGTATAATATAATAGCCAATCATAGTAACATTTATGATGATTTAACATTTGCTAATGTTGCTGTAGTTGCAGAGGAATTAATGGCATTGTTTATAGCTGGTTCTTATGATAAGATAGACATTGTTTACAATAAGTTCAAAAATGCTGCAACACAAATTATCATGACAGAACAATTTTTACCAATTGTTCCTATTGATGGAGAAGCAGGGAATGAGTCCGATTATATTTTTAACCCTTCCAAAGAAGAAATTATAGAAGAGTTAATACCTAAATCTTTAAAAACTCAATTGTACAAAGGAATTAGAGATTCTTTTGCTAGTGAGCACGGTGCACGTATGACAGCAATGCATAAAGCAACAGATAACGCAACAGAATTAAGAGATCAGCTTAAATTAACGTATAATAAAGCAAGGCAAGCTGCAATTACGAACGAAATCTTAGAAATTGTTGGTGGAGCAGAAGCTTTAAATAATTAATTTTTTTTATTTTAAAAATCTAGTTTTCAATACTATAGTATTAAAACCTCACTTTTTAGTGAGGTTTTTTGCTTTTTACATGTAACATTTTTTTAAAAGTGTATCCAAAGGGAAAATAATTTAAAATAAATCTCTTATGAAAACATTAAAAAAAGTAATAGTTGAGACCATTGCAAAACTCGCTCACTAAAAATCATCTTCTATTATTTCTTTCGGTTTTTAATATTTTGAGCTATTTTTGAGTGTAATCGGTGTTATAAAAGACATTTTTCTCCCTTTTTTCT
>Ga0114952_1003654_pt1 | contig 10808 bp, 7 predicted proteins | sample SidtaG_2_FD_87303 | JGI IMG/M metagenome (GOLD analysis project Ga0114952, IMG submission 87303) | Marine algal microbial communities from Sidmouth, United Kingdom - Sidmouth_Asex2 metaG | ecosystem: Host-associated > Algae > Red algae > Unclassified | place: Sidmouth, United Kingdom | collected... | reverse complement strand
GCCAAATTGGTTCTAACTCTGATGATAATCCTGGGTTTTCAACCCAGGCCTATAAATATTTCACTCCCGAAAATCGGGACGGGCTACGCTGTGGTGATGTGCTCTTACTTCTGAATACCCCTAAAATGTCTCATACTGGAATGATTGGTATGGGGATAAAACCAGAATGGCGCGATCAAGGCTTGGGAAGAATTTTAATGGAAGCTATAATTGATTGGGCAAAGAACAATTCTAATCTAGAACTTATATGGCTTGAGGTATATGCATCAAATGAACTAGGCTTAAACCTATATAAAAATATGGACTTCAAAGTCAGCGGCATAATTCCTAATTTTTTCAGAGAGGAGCATGGCTATATAGACAAAATTCAGATGTATCAGCAAGTAATACGATGAGAAGAATGTTTCCGTTATTTATCACCTCAACTGCTTCCATCTGAAGCATTCCGTAGTATGATCATTCACCATCCCACAGGCTTGCATAAAAGCATAGCAGATAGTAGCACCAACAAACTTAAATCCACGACTTTTTAGATCTTTGCTCATCTTTTCGCTGATTTCCGTTTTGGTAAGCACATCCTCTATCGATGCATAGTTATTAATGATCGGTTTTCCATCTACAAATGACCAGAGATATTCCGAGAATACCTCTCCCTTCTTTTGCATCTCGTTATATAATTGAGCATTTTTGATAAATGCATTTACCTTCAGCTTATTTCTAATGATACCTGGATCAGCGAGTAGTACATCTACCTTCTGCTGATCATATAATGCAATTTTTTTAGGATCAAAGTCATCAAATACCTTTCTATAGTGCGCTCTCTTTTTCAGCACAGTGATCCAACTCAAACCCGCTTGCACACCTTCCAAATTGAGCATCTCAAAGAGCTGCTGGTTATCATAATTTGGCACTCCCCACTCCTCATCATGATACTGAATATATAACTCTGATGATGTACACCAACTACATCTTGGCTTGGTAATTGACATATTTTATCTCCTTTTAAACTGTTCGTGAAATACCAAAAATGGACGATTTTATTGGCGGCTATCTTTATTACTATTTATACTAAAGTTACTCATTAATTCGTAATCATAGATAACCTAGCCATTTTCTATTAATTAAAAATAATATTATGAAACTATCAAATTCGTTTTTATTTCTATTAGTTCTTTCTACTATCCTATTTTCCTGTGGGGATGATGAATCAGCTTCGACGCTCAGCGGCTCAGCTAGATTTGAAATAACCGATGCGCCCATAGATGATGCTTCCGTCAAAAGTGTCTTTGTAACCGTCACAGAAATTAAGGCTGATGGCAAAACAGTTAGTGGATTTAACAAAACTACTATAGATGTACTAGCATTCCAAAATGGAGATACTAAGTTTTTAGCAGACACAGAATTAGAAGCTAAGTCATATAGTGAACTTACGCTAGTACTAGATTTTGAATCTGACGAAAATGGAAATTCACCTGGTTGCTATGTAGCCGAAGAAGATGGTAATACAAAGCATCCTTTAGCTTCAGCATCTAATGAAATAAAGGTACAGGCTGACTTTGATGTTTCACCAGGAGTGGATGCAAATGTTGTAATCGATTTTGACTTAAGAAAATGTGTACAGAGAGAAGATGATTCCACAGACAAGTATGAGTTTGTATCTACTACAGAAATGCAAAGCGGTATCCGTGTTGTGAGTAAGACGGAAGCTGGCGTGGTCAAAGGTAATTGTAATGATAGCGTTTCTGGAAGCGATAAACTAGTAGTATATGCCTACAAAAAAGGAACTTACAACAGAGACGCTGAGGTGAAAGGACAAGGACAAAGTAATATTGAGTTTGCCAATGCAGAATCTAGTTCTACCGTTGATGCAAGTGGCAATTTTCAGTTGCATTTTTTAGAGAAGGGCGATTATGAATTGGTATACTGCTCTTATAAAGAAAATGCTGAAAACGAAATGGAACTGAAAGGTACACTAGTGGTAAATGTTTTAGGAGGGCTTGATGTAAATGCTTTATCAGTAGGAGCAGGGCTTTCAATAGATGTGTCAGTAGTAGTGACTGGTATGATTTCAATTTAATACGAAGTAAAGGAAACTTATAGAGAGGCTCTATTCATTTAATTGAATAGAGCCTCTTTTCTATTTATCAATAATGTCCTGTATATTTCACAATTATAGACTTTCTTATGCATCAGGGGTAGAAGTGATATGAGCCGCTGCATGGCATCCAATGATGCACTTCTAGCAGTAGCTGAACGAGGAACGAGAGAAGATGCTGCTAGGAGTATAGCAGAATGGATGGCTGCAAGGTGAATACAAACGGATGACCCGGCCTGATTTTTTCTATCAGGAGATGCCCAAATTAAATAAAATAGTTGCCTCTACATCAGCAATCCCTCTTTATTAATTCTTAATTATTTTTTGTACCCATACATTTCCATTAGTATTGTGAACCACCCTTACCAAATACAAACCACTTGGTAGGGTAGCTGTATTGATGACTATGCTGTCACTCCCTGACAAGGTTTGATATACCGATCCAGCTGCGTCAAGAATCTCTACAGTATAGTCGATAAGCACACCAGTGATCGTAAAATAATTATCAGTAGGGTTTGGAAAAATCTGAATATCTGGAAAAGCAGTTGTATGAATATTAGTGATGGTAGGAACCTCCCTCAAATCGAGTGTCTCTGTACAAGCTGTATTAGTAGCGCTATTTGATACCATCAGTGTATGCATCAGGTCATTGTATCCTGTACTCGCGTCCCAGCCTGTCATGTGCGCAAGACGCACACTATAGGCGGGCTCGCCATAGAGTGTGGCCTGGGGATCAGCAAGATTTAGATAAAGCTGATATTGTCCTGAAGGCATATCCACTGGAGTACAAAAATTGTAACTAACAGTCGTAGTCGCAGATGGCAACCATGTGCGCGGATCTGATTGTAGGTCGCCATAGTATTTTTTACCACTTATTTGGTCGATCAGTATCAGTTCGCACAACCGTGCATTGTACATGGCAGCGTATCCGTCATTTTGTATGTCCATAGAGACAGAAAACTGTTCTCCAGGATTAACGGCGTTTTGGTATACACCTTGACTGATGCGCAGACGATAACCCAAGCCTTTCTTGATATCATCCATACACACCCCAGTCCAATCATTATTAACCGCCAGATTATTATAAGAAGAGTTGAGATAGGAATAATTAAATAAATCCAGATCAGTATCTGCTCGGCCGCCCACACTTGCACAGTCATCATCACCTGCTGTCTCCGTATTCTCTATGCAGGTCTCTCCGCCCACTGGAGTATAGCGCGCATCATCCTGCATATACGAGCGTAGTCGATTCAGTTCTACCGTCGCGCTTGCTGTATTTTGGTCATAATTTAGGAACGTCCCAAGATCATTATTACTAGCAAGAAAACAATCATTGTGAAAACCTATGCGCGCAATATCGCTAGTGTCGAATGCTTGAGCAGCTGTCATAGGTAAACTGATACTGGGGTCAGTAGACGCCATGTTTCCATACAGATATTTTTGTTTTATTTGTGGATATCGGACCTGCACCATTCTATTATCTGGCACCGCATCCAATAGAGCACCCAATATTTCTGACCTATCATCCCAGTTAGTTGGGCTTATAAAACCTTGCTGAGAAGCATCCCCAAAAAAATCGGTATAATAATTTTCGCCCCAGATACCGATGAGCCCCATTTGTAGACAAGCGAGTACATCTCCATGTTTTTGTAGCAGCGGCTTTAGTTGAGCAATATGACCTAACACACGCGCCTTATCTGCATCTCCGTAAGGTGGACATATTCCGCTACACCCCCCAGCGCCAGTCGTATTATTGACTTGGATTACATATGCAAACCGGATGATCATCTTCACCCCAGTATTTCGCGCGGTATTAAAATCCTGCTCCATACTAGTTAGAAAAGCAGTACTGATATCACTATTGACAAAATTATCGAGCACAACATACCTAAAAACAAGGGTGCTTTTCACTTGGTAATTGGCGTCGAAGGGAGTCCAAAAAATAGTCCGCTTATCGATCAGGTCTGTTTCATTTAGTGGTATCGGATTGCTACCATAAGTTTCAGAATATTGATAGATACCACGCTCTGGATTAGTGATATCTTCGCTTGAAGTAGGGTAGGTAACCGTCGTAGTTTGCGCACACATGATACTACAATACAGGAGTAAAAACAACGTCATTTTCTGTTTCATCTTTCGGCGTTAGCTAAGCAAGATAAGAATTAATATGTAGAGCATTTTTTATTTGGCGGGCTCACCCAATGGCTTCCTATCTGCAGCACCAGCCCTATTGTGTGACCGGGCTATGCGCAGCGCGGTCCCGATGTCTTCCCGACTTCTGGCTAGGCAAAAAAAATCGGGACTGGTCACTACCGTGCCCACTGCTCCTATCCCTACCCGAAGACCAACGCGCATCCCAAAAAAAAGTATCCCCACTACATCATATATGCGGTGGGGATACTTCAGCTATAAAAAACTAAAACACCTACTATCTTATCACAATAAATCTATGGATCATTGTTTCCTCTTCCGTGTGTACTGTCATAATATATACTCCAGGATCATGACTTGTCATATTTACGGATAGGGTATAATCACCTTTATCTTGTACACCTTGAGGTAAAGACTTGACGACCTTACCAGAGATATCTACAATAGAAATCTCAACACGATTAGTATGAAGAAGATTATATTTTATATTGACTACATCCTTTGTAGGATTTGGATAGAGTTTAGATTTTACGCTAGAAAGATTACGCTTTAGTACCGTATTATCCTCCAACGTTCTCGAATCAGTTCGGGTACTGACATCATTAAATGCTGCTGAGCTGGAGTTGTTCTTGACACCCTTTGCTCCCGCACTTTCACAAGAATAGACTCCCACATCATCAATGAATATTTTATCATTATTCGCAGAAGCGTCATTGATAAATCTGAGATCTGCAGAGGCAGCACTCGATACATCTAAGTAGACTTGTTCATTCATAAATTGCTTATTTTGAAAATCTACGCCTCTCGTCCAAGTCTCAACTGTTTGCCATGTCAACCCTCCGTCCGAAGAATACTGCAGCCAAAAGTCCTCGCCATTTTCCATGCCTACTGCTCTGTAAGTAAAATCTACTCGCAATTGATCTACACTAGATACATCTAGATTATTCGAAAACATACTGGATGGAATACCTGAGTTATCCCTTATGCGGATGGAGTGCGTGCCGGATGCAGCATTCGTCTGATTGGCTGATCTGAAACAATCATTGCCACCATCATTCCAGTTGCCAAAGCCGTTTTCGAAATCATCAAAAGTGAGCTGCGTACTACAGCAGGGTACACAAGAACCACCACAGTCTATACCTGTCTCGTCGCCATTTTGTATACCATCGCTACATGTAGATATTGTACTATTGAAAAGACAGAAACTATAGGATTCTGTATCTGTAAATTCAGCGCCTGATGTTATATTTTGTCCATCAAATACTACGGAGTATGAACCTTCACCATACGTGCAGCAAAGTCCATCACCATATGAGTCATTTATTGTGAACTCGTAACAACCATCCGCGAGACACGCCACCTCTATTGCTGATACTCCAGCGTTCTGCCCATAAGTTGTACTAGAGGCAACTATACCATTGCTAGTAGCGTCTTTAATTTGCCAAGAAATATCTTCTGGATAATCGTCAAAAATAGTTTCTACAGATATTAGATTGTCAATGCATGGTGGACCACATGGTGCACACGATGTACCCCCACAGTCAACACCCGTCTCATCGCCATTTTGAATGCCGTCAAAACAAGAATTAGTACAAAACGAATTAGAACTAAAACTACCAAATTGACCTCCAGTCACCAATAAGTTTCCGCCTACAGTAACGGAAAATGAACCATCGCCCTCAAGACAACAAATCCCATCTCCAAAACTATCAAACATATTGAAAAAGTAACATCCATTAGTTATACATACGGTAGTATCGACTGTAGTTAGAGGGGCAATATTTCCGTAGTTACCTCCAGTCAATATGGAATTATTATTGTCATCCAGTATCTCCCAACTCGTCTCGGCAGGATAATTGTCTAATGTAATAGATACCGTTGTTTCAGTTTCCGATGCTGCACATTCCGAACATGTAGCGCAAAAGCTTCCTCCGCAATCTATTCCTGTTTCATCACCATTTTGTATACCATCGTCACATGTTACAGCGCAGGGCGTGCAGCACCCTCCACAGTCTACCCCAGTCTCACCGCCATTTTGGATTCCATCACTACAAGTAGGTGCAGTAGTACAAAATGTCATCGTATCGGCAGCAGCAAAATTACTTCCAGAGGCGATGACTATTCCATCTATTGTCAATTTGTATGAACCATTTCCGTTTTCACAGCATAGCCCATTTCCACCTGAATCTGTTATAATAAAATCATGGCATCCATCTAGCAAATTAAATTCACCATTGATTGTCGTATCTGGTGGCAAGCTTTCCCAATCAACTAATCGAGATACAAAAAAGGCATTTGGATATGCGACCTTATCGAGAATAATTCTATAGTCTATTTCCCCAGGCATACTATCTACTGTTATGGATACTATGACGTCCGTTTTATCACTGCAGGGTTCAGTTTGACCAACGAGAGATAAATAGCAAATTAGGATGAATGCAGACATTAACACCTTGGTAAGTTTGTGCATGAGTTTGTTTTAAAAGGTTAAATAAATTTTCTAATAGACTTGGTAATCGATGGTAGAGACTCTATGATAACACAACATAGGCAAAAGTCATTAATTTTACAAAACAAACAGTTGACATATGCAATATTTTTTTCCGTGTAAAATCTATTATATTTAATTTGGCATTACGGTGTTATTTACAGTATTTATATTAGTGCAAATGTTTTGACTGTAGCATATGAGATTTTACATTTATTTGGCGAGCTCACCCAATGACCTCATTATATGCACCACTAGTCCCAAGGTGTGACCGAGCCTAGCCCCACGTGTGTGGGTGGACAGGTTGGACTGGCTCACGAGGGGATCCGCCAAACATTATTTAGCTTCTAACTCATAAACCTAAAATCAAGCGCTACAAACTTTTAACTCACCTATTATAATTGTCTTTCAATAGCGACCATCTTTACGATATGGCAGGCGCTCCATCCAGTCCACTTCCAGCGCAGGAAATCCAAAATCGACGGTGATCTTTCCACGTAGATGATAAATGCCCTTCCCGCGAAAAGGAAATCTAGTAAGTGAATTGGGAAAGTGCGTAGTGTCAAAAAAATGCCCCGCCTCATCTACCCAGGTGCCGAACATCATGTGCTTGCCGTTGGAGGTTCTGACGGGCTTGGTGCAGACATAGTAGCCCAGCATATCGATACGCTTATCTGCATGAGACAACATAGACAGGGTAGGGATGATCTGGGGCGGTTTAGATTCCAGCAGGTAGAAGGGCGTCTGTAGTGGAAAACCTAAGAGTTCGATCTCGTCAAATATCTGATCATCAGCACCTTCACGCAACTGGGGCAAAGTAAAATCTTCGTGGATATCGGCAAATAGAGCGCCCGTATGGTAGTCTCTCTTATCATTGTGGACGCCATTCTTTTCCCACATAAGTTCATATTTATTCTTCGCCGAAAAGCGAAATGCATTGATCCGAATGAGTACGTCCAGCGCTTCGCTGCCCACCTTTACACGACTGGTAAAATCGGCTAAATCTAGAAATGGACCTGCTCGGCGACGTTCGCGCACAATGCGATCGGCCAGTTTGCGCTCCATACCGTTGAGATGCACAAAGCCGAGATAGATAGTCTCCCCATGGATGGTAGTGAGGTGTTCGCTATGATTAATACAAGGTGCTTCGATAATCGCGCCGCACATCCGCGCCTCGTGTACATAATATTCGGTGCGGTAAAAACCACCAAAATTATTGATCACGCCAACCATGAATTCAAGCGGGAAATGTGCCTTGAGATATAGACTCTGGAAAGACTCCATGGCATAACTTGCGGAGTGCGCTTTGCAAAAAGAATAGCCGCTGAAGCTCTCCACCTGCCGCCAAACTTCTAGGCTCAGTTCGTCGGAATAACCGCGCACCTTACAGTTAGTGAAAAATTTTTCCTGTAACCGCTGAAACTCCGCCTGAGACTTGCGCTTACCTGTCATGATACGCCGTAGGACATCTGACTCATCCAGATCTAAACCAGCAAAGTGGTGCACTATTTTCATCACATCCTCCTGGTAAACCATCACGCCATAGGTCTCTCCGAGCTGTTGCTCAAAGATGGGATGGAGATAGCTGTAGGATTGAGGATTGTGAAATCGCTTTATATATTCACGCATCATACCCGACTTAGCTACTCCAGGACGAATGATAGAACTAGCTGCCACTAGGTGTACATAATCTTTGCACGTAAGCTTTGATAATAATCCGCGCATCGCTGGAGACTCTATATAGAAGCATCCCATGCAGCGACCAGATCGCAATTGTGTACGCACTTTTTTATCTTCTTTTATTTTTTCAACATCCCTGATATTGATATTTTTTCCTTGATTACTTTGTACCAGCTTTACGGCATCTTTGATGTGACCGAGTCCGCGCTGGGAGAGAATATCAAATTTGTGTAGCTCCAAGTCTTCCGCGCCGTACATATCGAAGTGGGTGATCGGAAAACCTTTGGGCATCAGCTTGAGCGCGGTAAAATAATTGATGGGCCGCTCCGTGATCAGAATACCTCCAGCATGAATGGACAGATAATTGGGCAAGCCGATGATGTGATCTGCATACTTAAAAATGTGCGTTGCCGACTCATGATGGGTATGTGTGTCATTGGGATAGAGCACAATTTTATCGATCTCGGCTTTTGGCAACCCGAATACTTTACCTAGTTCGCGGATTACGGATTTTCCTTTGAAGGTATTGTAGGTAGCGAGTAGGGCAGTGTACTCATACCCGTAGCGTTTAAAAATATAGTCGGTGATATCATCGCGCTCATCCCATGAAAAGTCGATATCAAAATCGGGTGGCGAACTTCGATAAGGGTTGATGAAGCGTTCGAAAAATAAGTTGAGCTCGATGGGATCTACATCGGTTATATAAAGACAAAATGCGACGATGGAGTTGGCACCACTTCCTCTACCGATGTGGTAGTAGCCCATGGAGTGCGCATAACGGATGATGTCCCATGTGATTAAAAAGTAAGATGCAAAATCCATTTTATCAATGACGCCTAATTCCTTTTCTACCCGTCGGTGTGCTTCCTCATTATCACTTTCATAGCGCTTGTATAGCCCGTTATACGCTAATTTTCGGAGTAAGCCGAGGTCTTCTTTTTTACTTCCCGTGAAGGAGCGCCGGTTATTGCGATGGGTAGGCGTAAACTCAATACTGCATTTTGACAACACAGACAGGGCGTTATCTATCAAAAATGGATATGCTGCATAATGGGAGTGTATATGCGGCGTCGGGTGAAATGTTTCGGATATATGCGCTAAGCTTTCGGGATTTAGTTGCGTGATAAGTACGTTTTTGTCTATTGCACGCAATAGCTTGTGCGCCAGATAGCCATCTTTATTTTTGAAGGTTACGGGACATAGTGCTACTAATTTTTCTTTTTGTTGGAGTAAGGGTGAGCGATATAGCTGATTGACCTCATGCATCATCACACCGATGTATTCATTTTCTCGTGGCGCTTCGGGCGCTCGACCAAGTCGATAGATAAAAAAGCAATCGGGTAGATCGGGTGCTCGATATGGCAGTGCTTGCTTTAGCATGGAGTACTCGGTCAGCAATTTGCACAGTTGATACCAGCCTTCCTGATTTTGTGCAATTCCGATAAAGAGTAGCTCGTCTCCATTGCGATATTCGACACCGAGAACAGGGTGGATGCCTGCTTCTTTTGCCGCTTTGTAAAAGGAGTATGCTGCGGAAGTGTTGTTGATGTCGGTCAGTACGAGGGTGTCGACTCCTTGCGCCTTTGCATCTTCGACCAGTTGTGCTGGCGAGCGGGTTCCGTATTTGAGGCTGTAGTATGTGTGACAATTCAAATTCACGTAAAGGTGTTTTTGTTTTTTTGTGAGTCTTGAATTGTTTTTGACAAAGCAAACGAGTGCAGGTTTCACGCAGAGGTCGCAGAGTTAAAAAGAACACGCAGAGGTCGCAGAGCATTTCTCACTTGTATATGCCTCTGCGTTCTCCGCGTCGTACACGTATGCATGGTCTCTGTGCGCTCTGCGTGAACCGAACACGCTAATAAAGCAGTCGTGTTTACAAGAAAAATTAAGTCAATCTGAAAAGTTGTTTACGATACGATGAATACCATCTTTCAACAATTTCACATTGAAGTTTATTAATAGGCCCAATTTTATTTGTGAAATTTTTAAGTAAGTTAGCGTTTGCGCAAAATGCACAGGGTTTAAATTGTCAACAGATTTTATTTCTAAAAGAATCTTATCATCTACAATCAAATCTACTCGATAACCAACTTCTAATTTATTGCCTTTATATATAAATGGCATGGGCACTTGTTGGCATACAGTAAATCCTAATTGCTCAAGCTCAAATGCTAAAGCCATTTCATAAGCCGACTCTAGTAAGCCTGGCCCAAGATTTTTATGCAAGTCGATAGACGTACCAATGATTGCACGCATAGTGTGATTATAGTCCAAAAGGAGGAAGGTTTTAAATATACACAAATATAAAACAATTTGTTTTAAAATGTAAGATTTTAACAAAGAGTCTTTTTTTACGTTTTTGGGGCCATCCCGTTTCCGTGAAGAACTACAACG
>Ga0114952_1003652_pt1 | contig 10815 bp, 9 predicted proteins | sample SidtaG_2_FD_87303 | JGI IMG/M metagenome (GOLD analysis project Ga0114952, IMG submission 87303) | Marine algal microbial communities from Sidmouth, United Kingdom - Sidmouth_Asex2 metaG | ecosystem: Host-associated > Algae > Red algae > Unclassified | place: Sidmouth, United Kingdom | collected... | reverse complement strand
TCGAGCGAGCCACCGGGGGCGACGCCCGCCCCCGGTGGCTCGGCCCCGGGCGCCGGTGCGCCGGGAGCGCCCGCGGCCGATGCCCCCGCCCGCTCCTCCGCGCTCACGCTCGCCCCTCCCCGGCGCTGCCGAGCAGCCGTTCGCCGTGGAAGACGTGCGTGCTGCCCGGCGGGAAGCGTGCGTGAACCCGCTCGCCTTCGGCGAGCGACGTGCGCCAGTCGGTGACCACCCGAATGTCGTGCTCCCCGTCGTTCAAGTGGGCGAGGGTCTCAGCCCCCATCGGCTCGATCAGGTCGATCGTCGAGGAAAGGCTGTCGGCGGCGGCCTCGCTCAGGATCTCGAGATTGCGCGGACGGATGCCGAGCACCACTTCCGCCCCGCTCGGCAGCTCGGCGAGCCCCGCCCCGATGTCCAGACTCAGCGACTGCCCGCCCTCGATGCGGAAGGTGCCGCGCCCGCCCTCCCCCGGGCCGTCGAGCACGGCCGGCAAGAGGTTCATCTGCGGTGTGCCGATGAAACCCGCGACGAAGAGGTTGGCGGGCCGACCGAACACGGTCGCCGGGGTATCGACCTGCTCGATCCGACCGTCGCGCATCACCGCGATCCGATCGGCCATCGTCAGCGCCTCGAGCTGATCGTGGGTGACGATCACGGTCGGGCGCGATAGCCCCTGCAGCACTTCCTTGATCTCGCCGCGCATCGTCTCGCGGAGCTGCACATCGAGTCGCGAGAGCGGCTCGTCGAACAGAAAACAGGTCGGATCGCGAATGATCGAGCGACCGACGGCCACGCGCTGCTTCTCTCCCTCGGCGAGCTGGCCGGGCTTTCGCTCGAGGATCGGCTCGAGCTGGAGCACCTGTGCGACAGCCGCGAGCTTCGTCTCGATCTCGGCTCTCGAGAGCCCCTCGGCGTGCAGCGGGAAGACGAGGTTCTCGGCCACCGTCAGGCTCGGGTACAGCGCGTAGAACTGAAAGCTCATCGCCACGTCGCGCTCGCGGGCGGCGAGATCGTTGACCCGCCGCCCGCCGATCCGAATATCACCCTCGTCGCACCGCTCGAGCCCCGCGATCATGCGCAGCGTCGTCGTCTTGCCACAGCCGGAGGGGCCGAGCAGGCACAGCACCTGCCCGTCCTCGATATCGAGATCGATCGCGTCGACGGCGGTCAGCGACCCGTAGCGCTTGGTCGCACCGCGGAGCTCGATGCTCATTTCTTGACCGTGCCGAAGGTGACGCCGCGCAGGAGCTGGTTCTGCAAGAGGAAGGTCACGAAGAAGATCGGGATAAGGAACAGCGTCACGATCGCCGCGAGAAGCCCGTAGTCGGCCCCGACCTCGCCGCCGAGCGTGCGCGCCATCGCCACCGGCACGGTGCGCGTCTCGACGCCGGTCAAGAGCAGCGCGAACAGGAACTCGTTCCAGGTCAGGATCAGACCGAAGACGAACGTCGCGGCGAGACCGGCGAGAATCTGCGGGATGCAGACGCCGAAGAACACTCGCCAGTCGCTCGCCCCGTTCATGCGTGCGGCGTCCTCGATCTCGGGGTTGAGCTCGTCGAAGAAGGACTTCACGAGCCAGATGGAGAACGGGATGTTGAACGCGGTGTAGAGCAACAGTATGCCCCAGTAGCCGCCGGCGAGCCCGGTGACGCGGAACATCAGGAAGATCGGGATGATGACGATGATCGGCGGCATCATCCGCGTGGTGAGGATGATGAAGAGATAGGTGTCGTTGCCGCGCAGCGGGTGGCGCGAGAAGGCGTAGGCGGCGAGCGTGCCGATGATCACCGCGAGCAGCACGGCGGTGCCGGCGATGAAGATCGAGTTGAAGAAGTACAGCACGAAGTCGGTCGCCTGCGAGGAGTCGCCCGAGCTCGAGGTGCGGAAGAAGACGGAGCGGAAGTTGTCCAGCGTCGGCGTGAAGAAGAGTTTGGGCGGGATCGCGAGCGCGTCCGGACGCGTCTTGAACGCCGTCAGGATGATCCACAACACGGGGAAGAAGTAGACCAGGCCGACGACGAAGGCCAAGGCGCTGCGGCCCCACCCGGCGGTACCGATATCGAAGCGCCTGGCCACTAGATCGCCTCCTGGGTACGTCGGTTGACGGAGTAGAGGTAGAGGTTGGTCAGCACGATGACGATGAACAGGATGATGTAGCCGAGCGCCGTCGACTGACTGGTGCGGAAGTTCTGGAAGGCGAGGCGGTAGACGTTGACCGCGATCGTCTCGGTCGCCGTCCCCGGCCCCCCTTCGGTGATGATGTAGATGATGTCGAAGATCTTGAACGTCTCGATGGTACGGAACAGCACCGCGAGCAGCAGCAGGCTCTTGATGTAGGGGAAGGTGATCGTCCGGAAGCGCCGCCAGGCGCTCGCCCTGTCGATCTCGGCCGCCTCGTAGAGATACTTCGGCACCGAGACGAGCCCTGCGAGCACGAGCAGCATGACGAACGGCGACCACATCCAGGCATCGGCGAGGATGATGCCGGCGAGCGCCCCCTCGGGGGTCGCGAGCAGCGCGAAGCTCCCGTCATGGAAGAGATTCACGAACCAGCTGAGGAGTCCGAAGGTCGGCTCGTAGTAGAGCTTGAAGAAGACGCCGACCGACACGAAGGAGAGCATCATCGGCGTCAGCACCAGCATCATCAGGAGCCGGCGCAACGGGAACTGGCGCGCGAACAGCATCGCCAGCAGGAACCCGACGACGAGCTGCAGCAGCACCGAGGAGCCGACGATCAGCGCCGTGGTCTGGAAGCGCTCCCAGACATCGTCGTCGGTCAGCACCCGCTCGAAGTTCCGTAGACCGACGAAATCGGGCTCCCGCTGCCGGTTCGCCCGGTAGTTGAAGAAGCTCAGCCCGAACGACCACAGCAGCGGGAAGATGTTCATGACGAACAGCACCGCGATCGCCGGGGCGACCAATAGCGGCCCGCGCCGCTCCGGCGCGCCGAGCCAGGCGAGGAACCCCTCCCGCTCGGCCGCCGGTGTCGTTCGGGTCACGCTCGGGCGTGCAGGGTAGGAACTGCCGTCACTCGATCAGACCCTCGTCCTCCAGAAGCTCCTGCTGGAACTCGGCGATCTCGTCGAGCGCCTCCTTGGCCGAGATCTGGCCCGTGATCGCCTTGTCGAATTCCTCCTGCTGCTGGGTGAGGAGCTCGAAGAACACCGGCACGTGCCAGACGTCCCGCTGCCAGTCGATCATCTCGACGTGGGCACGGTTCCAGGGACGCAGATCGTTGTAGCTCGGGTCGGCCATGACGCTCTTGAGTCCGGACTGACCCCCGTTCTTGACGAACTCGAGCTGGGTCTCCGGATCGAGCCACCACTTGACGATGTTCAGCGCCTCCTGCACCACCTCGTCCGAGTTCCAGGTGGTGAGTACGAACGGTTGCCCGCCGATGTTGCCGGTCCGGTCGATGCTGTCGTCGTCCTTCCTGAGCCCGGGCGCGACGCCGAAGGCGGACTTGTCGTGCACGACCGAGGTGGACGGATCGAGCACCGGTTCGCCGAGACCGACCCAATCGATGATCGCCGCGACCTTGCCCTGCATGTACAGATCCTGCATGACGAAGATGTCCATCTGCCCGGTCTTGGCAACCGGCGGCATCAGCGGCAGCATCGAGAGGTAGTGCTCGAGGGCGGTGACCGCGGTGTCGGAGTTGACCACGCCCTCGGCCTGCGCCTCGGGGGCCTGGGTCTCGTCCCAGATGTCCCCGCCGTGCTGCCAGACGAAGGCGTTGACCGCCATGGTCGAGAAGTCGTAGCCCTTGCCGGCTTGGTAGGCGATACCGTAGAACGGCTCGGAAAGCTCCTCGCCGGCGAGCGTCTCGCCCGCATCTCGGCGGAAGAACTCGCCGACCTGCTGCCAGCGGTCCCAGTCCACGTCCTGCCAGTCCTCGTAACTGCAGGGGAGGCTCGCGTCGAATCGCTCCTCGAACGCCGCCGCCTCCTCCTCGTTGCAGAACAGATCCTCGCGGTAGAACGTCACGTAGGTGTCCGGGAACTGCGGAAAACCGTAGTAGCTCGTGTCGGGGGCGAGCGGCGCGTTCGCCTCCTCGAGGAAGTCACGGGACTTGTGCGGGTAGGTCGAGTAGGCGGACACCAGCGCCGGGTGGAGGTCCTCCATGATGGCCATGAGCTCGGGATCGGCCTCGATCAGCTCGGTGAGGTCCATGTAGTAGCCGCCCTCGATGAAGGAGCCGAGCCACTGGCTGTCGGTGACGATCATCTGGTACTTCTCCTCGCCGGAGGTCAGCGAGGCGGCCACCCGCTCGTAGAAGCTCGGCCAGGGAATGAAGTCCATGTCGAGCGTGACCTCGTGCCCATCCGGCGACTGGTAGGTCTTGTCGAAGTGCTCTTTCATGAAGCGTGTCGGCGGCCAGTCGGGCGCGGCCATCGAGATCGTGATCTCGTCGGCCTGCGCGGTGGCTGCGAAGCCGGCGACGAGCGGGAGGGCGAGCGTCGCCGCGACGGTCGCGATCGCGGACGGACAGGTCGAAGGTGTTCTCATGCACTGCTCCTTGTTGTCGTGATGGCACGCCGTGGTCGGCGCGTCGCGAGCGGGTTCCGAGCGGGCTGCCCGACGAGTCGTTCGGCGCATCGTCAGCCGATCCGCGCCCCCGTGTCGCTCAGAAAGAAGTGGGCGTCCGCGAGGCGAAAGGAAAGCTCGATGTCCTGCCCCGGTGACCAGGCGGCCGCGATCTCCTGCGGCATGACGCTCTTGAGCACTCTGCCCCCGACATCGACATCGAGCACGGTCACATCGCCGAGCGGCTCGGTAAGGTGCACGCGACCGCCGAGCCGATGTCTGCCGGCCTCGCTCGGGGCGGACGGCCCATGAGGGGTGAGGTCGTGCGGGCGGATGCCGAGCGTGACGGCCTGGTCGGTCGGTAGCGCCACGCCGAAGTCGATCTCGCCGATAGGGGTGCCGAGGGTGGTGCCTCGCGTGCGCCCTTCGAGGAGGTTCATCGGCGGCGAGCCGACGGCGGTCGCGACGAAGGTGTGTGAGGGCTCGCCGTAGAGTGCGCGGGGCGTGCCGGTCTCGACCACGCGCCCGTCACGAATCAGCGCGATGCGCTCGCCCATGGTCAGCGCCTCGAGCTGGTCGGGCGTCGCGTAGAGCATGGTCATGCCGAGATCGCGGTGCAGACGTTTGAACTCGGCGCGCATGTCGTTTCTGAGCTTCGCGTCGAGGTTGGTCAGCGGCTCGTCGAGCAAGAGCAGCTTCGGGCGAGCGACGATCGCCCGCCCGATCGCCACGCGTTGCTGCTCGCCACCGGAGAGCGTCGGCGGTTTGCGCCCGAGCGTGTGGGTGACTCGGAGGAGCTCGGCCACCTCGCCCACGCGCCGCCGGATCTCGGCGCGGGCGACACCCTCGCGTACCAACGGGTAGGCGAGGTTCGCCTCGATCGAGAGATGAGGGTAGAGCGCGAAGGTCTGGAAGATCATCGCCATGCCTCGCCCCTGCACGGGCGCCCGGGTCACGTCGCGGCCGTCGAAGCGAACCGAGCCCGCCGTCAGCGTCTCGAGCCCCGCGATCGCGCGCAGCGTCGTGGTCTTGCCCGAGGAAGAGGCACCGAGCAGACAGAAGAACTCTCCCTCGGCGACATCGAACCCGATGCCGTCGAGCGCGCGCAGCGACCCGAAGTCGCGGACCAGACCCTCGACCCGAAGCTCGGCCACGCCTCAGGCGCCCGCGTCGGGAGCGACCCAGCGGCCGCTCGCGGCCGAGGCGAGTACGGCGTCGGTGACCCGATCGGTCGCGTAGGCCTCACGGAAGTCCGGCACGGTCGGCGGCTCCCCGGAAGCACCCGAATCGAGACCGGCGAGAAAATCCGCCGCTTGGTGCACGAAGCTGTGCTCATAGCCGATCTGCAGGCCCGGCACCCACCATCGGTCCATGTACGGATGCTCGCCGTCGGTCACGTGCACCGAACGCCAACCACGGAGCTCTCCCTCGTCGGCGTGATCGAACACCTCGAGCCGGTGCAGATCGTGCAGATCCCACTTCAACGACATGTGCTCGCCGTTGATCTCGAGCGTGTACGCCGCCTTGTGCCCACGCGCGTACCGCGTAGCCTCGAACAGCCCGAGCGAGCCGTTCTCGAAGCGTGCCATGAAAACGCTGGCGTCGTCGATCGTGACCTTCTCGCGCCGGCCGCTGAGCTGGTGCTCACGCTCGTCGATGAAGATCTCGGTCATCGCACTGACCTCACGCACCCCACCGTTGAGCCACATCGCCGTGTCGATGCAGTGCGCGAGCAGATCCCCGGTGACGCCACTTCCCGCGACGGCCGCGTCGAGACGCCAGAGCGCCTCCCCGCCCTGCGGGAGATCGGTCGAGATGGTCCAGTCCTGCAGAAAGCTCGCCCGGTAGTGGAAGACGCGCCCGAGCCGGCCGGCGTCGACGATCCGCTTGGCGAGCGTGACCGCCGGGACTCGCCGGTAGTTGTACCAGACCATGCTCGCGACACCGGCGCGCTCGACCGCCTCGACCATCTCGCGCGACTCGCCGGCATTCCTCCCCAGTGGCTTCTCGCACAGCACCGTCTTGCCCGCCTCGGCGGCCGCGACGGCGATGTCCCGATGCGTGTCGTTGGGGCTGGCGATGTCGATCACGTCGATGTCGTCGCGCTCGACGAGTCGACGCCAGTCGCTCTCGTGCGACGCGTAGCCCCAGCGCTCGGCGAACAGGCGAGCGTTGTCGGCGTTGCGCGAGCAGACCGCCTGCAGCACGGGCGCGCGGGCGGTGTCGAAGAAGGTCGGTACCTGGCGCCAGGCGTTGGTGTGGGTGCGGCCCATGAAGCCACATCCGACCTGGCCGATGCGCAGCGGCGCGCTCATGACGCCTCCGCGCGCCAGCCGTGCGCGTCGCGCACGGCGACCATCGCGCCGAGCACCGCGTTCCAGGTGGCCGGATCCTCGAGCGTCGCGTTCGGGAACATGCAGCCGTCCCAGCAGATGTGCTCGAACGCGCGGGTCGGCGCACCGTCGGCACCGCGCAGCCAGTAGCCGGCGTGACGGGCGAGGTCGAGCTTGCCGTTCGGATCGTCGGGCAGGCAGTGCTTGCCGGTCCGATCGTGCGAGCCCATGCCTTTGACCGTCGCGTCGTTCTGTGCGACGTGGAAGTCGATGGTCCAGGGACGAAGCGCGTCGGTCATGCTCTTGAGCGCCGCGTCGAGCTTCTCGGCCTCGTCGAGCTCCTCCTCCGCGATCAGTCGGTGCTCGGGCGCGTTATGCCCGAGGGTGAACAGAAGGGTGTGCGCCATGTCCGCCTGGAAGCCGAGCGTGTCGGGCCGATCGACCGCCTCGAGCGTGTCGAGCGTGTGGCGCCAGGAGTGCAGCGCGCCCCAGCAGATCTCACCCTCCGCGGCGAGCCGCTCGCCGTGCTCCTCGGCGATGTCGCAGGCGCGGCGAAAGGTCTCCACGATGCGCCGGGAGCTCGCCGCCGGGTCCGCCGCCCAGTCTTCGGTCGAGGCGGCCGAATCGATACGGATCACGCCGGAAGGCCGCACGCCGAGCTCGCGAAGTCGGCGGGCGATCCGGCAAGCGTCGCGCACGCGATCGAGAAAGGCATCGCGCTCGGCCTCGCTACCCATCGACGAACCGCCCCCGGTCGGTGCCCAGACGGGGGCGACGCAGGAGCCGACGACGAGACCGTGATCGGTGATCTTCTCGGCGAGACGCTCGATCTCGCCGTCGTCGGCATCGTGGGCGACGTGCGGGGCGGCGAGAAACAGATCCACCCCGTCGAAGCGCGCGTCACCGACCCGTGCCCCGGCCGTCAGCTCCAGCATCGTGTCGAGCCCGATCGGCGGCTCGGAGTCCGGCCCCTTGCCCACCAGACCCGGCCAAAGCGCGTTGTGCAGTCTCGGTCGCGTGCCCGCTTCAGCCCTGTCGCTGCCGGCCCCGTTGCTGCCGGCCCCGTTGCTATCGGCCCCGTTGCTATCGGCCATGTCGCTTCGCTGTTCCTTGCCGGTACGTCACTCATGAAACCAGAGAACCGACGCCCGTGTAAAGCACCGTTCCGACCCCGGCGGGACAACCTGAACCACTACTCGGTTCTCGAGCGGGAGCGGGAGCTCGGTCGGGACATCGCCGCCGCGAGTGTTCGAGGCGCGCGCGAGCGGGCGGCACGTGTCCGGCCTCGCGAGCGGCGGCGAGCTCGAGCACGGCGTGTTCGCCGACCTCGACGATCACCGACGGGGCGGTCTCCGGCTTCGCCTCGCGGCGCCCACCATCGCGACGCTTGCCGAGCTCGGACCCACGTCCGATCGGACGAGGAGCATCAGATCCGGGCACCCGTCCGCCCGCCGCGCGCCACCGCCTTTCCGTGCGCGGCCCGAGTGGCACACCCGCGAGCATCCACCGAACCGTTCGCCAGGCCTGGCCCCGCGCTCTCGACGACGACACTGCCCTGCAGCTCCAGCCGCACACCCGAGACCAGCCGGCGTTCGATCAGCTGGCGCGCGAGTGATACGCCCGGGGCCAGCGCGCGCGCGCGAGACGCCGCATCGAGCGGGGCGACATCGACGGTGACGAGACGCTCGCCGAGCTCGCTCTCGGGGGCGAGCTCGGCGGCCGGCACCCGGCGGACCTCAGCCACACCCGGCAGGTCGACGGCGTTGGCGATCAGCGTCGCCGCCGCGTCCGCCGCGGCGGCGGACGGTGCGAACGCGGTCACCGCGTCGGCGATGCCGAGCGAGTGGCTGCGTCCGCGCCAGCCACTGGTGGCCACACCGCCGACGCCCGCGCCGCCCGGGACGAGAATCCGGGCGCTCGGACGAGCGCTCCGCGGATCGGCGCAGATGCCGACCCGGAGCGACTCCCCCGCCGCGAGGTGCAAGGCCACGTCGCCGCCGTTGTTGACCGATGCGCACCGCAGAGTGCCGACGGCGAGCATCGCCGCGAGCACGTGATCGGCGACCGCGCCGGCGACCGCCGCCATCGCACCGACCCGATAGCCGGCATACGGCCCGACGGCGGCGGACATGCGCCGCGCGACCGATCCCCGCAGGCGGTGCGGTGGCACGGCCGGTATCCGGCGCAGCGCGGGGAGCTCGGCGACGAGAGTCTCGAGCACGTCGGCGAAGGCTTCTATGGCCGCCGCCTCGCAGCGCCGGGTGTCCTCGACCTTCTCGCAACGGACGGCCACGATCAGATCGATCGGCCCGTGGCGAGCGTGCAAGCGCGACTGGTCCGGTAGTCGCCGCCAGCTGGGACCGCTTCGGTGCGCGTTCAGCGCAGCCCGTCCTCGCCGACGATGTCCGTCGCGGCGAGCCCGCCCATGCGCGCGTGCACGCGTGCGCCGTCGCACATGACGAGGGCGAAGACCAGCTCGTCGGGGCGCGGTGCATCGGGTACTCCGACCTCCATCGCGTCGAAGTGGCTTCGCACATAGGCGGCGTCGACATGATGGATCGGGACGTCGAGGCGGGCGCCGAGGGCACCGACCTTCTTGGCCGAGGGCACGATCGCCTTCGCGCCGCCGAGCACCTCGCGCATGGCGTAGCCGCCCGGCACATGCCAGAGCGCTCCGTGTTCGAGCTCGCCGGCGACGCCGACGATGGCGCCCTTGCCGTAGCTCTCGACGGCACCGACCCCGCCGAGGGCGTCGATCAGACGACGCGCGAGCTCGAGCCCGAGCGGCTTGAGCTCGTCCATGAACGGGGCGATGTCCGCCACGTGACGGCCGGCGAACGGGTTCTCGATCACGGCGAGCGCCGCGGCGCGTCGCCGGGGGTGCTCCGCGGGCGGCCCGCCATCGTGACGGATCTCCTCCACCACCAGCGTGATCGAGCGCGTGCGGACCGATTCCATGGCGTGTACCGGATCGACGGACGAGGGGTCCGATCATGGCGCCGCCTCGGGCGGGCGGTCAACCTCGCGACTCGGGCGATGACCGGTCGGGCCGGTCCCTCGACTTGGCCGGCACACGCCACCGAGCCACTCGCGCACGGCGCGGGCCGCCGGGCAGGGGCGAGAGCGGCGTGCAGGCCTGTCATTCGGTCACGAAGGCGTCCGACCGTCGGTGCTACGCTGCAGGCGGTACAGCGGCCGACCGATGGGAGCGCCGAGGATGATGATCACGTACGCCAGGGTGGTTCCGCTGCTCTTCGCCGCACTGTGCGCCGGCGCTTGCTCGAGTGGCGGTGGCGGTGGTGACGGTGGTGACCCGGGCGATGTCGGGAGCGTCGGCAACGAGCCTGGCACCGGGGGTACGGGCGACATCGGTGGCGCCGGAGACACCGGAGACACCGGAGACACCGGCGATACCGGCGACGTCCCCCCGCCGGGCGACGAGGCGCCACGGCGCGAGGACGGTACCCTCGCCTATCTCGGCTCCCCGGGTATCGAAGCCTGCTCGGTGCCCGATCTGAATGCCTGGGTCGAGCACGACATGCGCGACTACTACATCTATTACGACCAGGTGCCGCAGCTCGACACCACCGCCTACGACGATCCCGAAACGTTGCTCGAGGATCTGCGCGTCGCGCCGGACAGCTTCAGCGGTCTCCGAGACTCGGGCGACTACGTACGGCGGTTCGAGGAGGGCGTGTTGTTCGGGATCGGCGCCTGGTTCTACTTCGACGAGACGATCGATCGCTACCGCGTACGCGCCCTCGACGGCGGCTCGCCGATCGAGGAGGCAGGCGTGACGCGCGGCGATGTCCTGCTCGCCATCAATGGCCGCGATCCGAGCGACTTCATCATCAACGGCGAACGCTGGGACGAGCGCGTGAATGGCGTCGAGGGTGTCGAGATGACCTTCAGGCTGCAGACCGGCGCCGAGCCGCCGCGCGATGTCACCGTGACGCCG
>Ga0114952_1003648_pt1 | contig 10819 bp, 8 predicted proteins | sample SidtaG_2_FD_87303 | JGI IMG/M metagenome (GOLD analysis project Ga0114952, IMG submission 87303) | Marine algal microbial communities from Sidmouth, United Kingdom - Sidmouth_Asex2 metaG | ecosystem: Host-associated > Algae > Red algae > Unclassified | place: Sidmouth, United Kingdom | collected... | reverse complement strand
GATCCGACTTGTGTATTATTACCTTTTGAATGTCCTAACCTTACAATAATAATATTATCATTTGGCTCAACAATAACGTATTGTCCTAAATGCCCACGCATCATAAAAAAGTTTTTACTTCCAATAGATTGTAACCACATGCCATAACCGTACATAGCACCATTAGTATGAACAGGTTTAATTGATTTTGCCACAAACGTAGAATCTAAAATTTGTTTACCGTTCCATTTACCATAGTCTTTATAAAGCTTTCCAAAACGCGCAAAATCCTTAGCATTGCTAGCTATACAACAATAGGCTTTTACTAAGTCTTGCGATTCACTATCTACTTGCCAGAGTGTAGTGTTTTCAGAACCTAGCGGTTTCCAGAAACTTTCTGCTAAATAATTGTATAACTTTTTACCTGTTGCTTTTTCAATAACCATAGCCAACATTTGCGTATCGCCACTAGAATATTTGAAATTTTTTCCTGGTTCGTCAACCACTTTAAGACCGAGTATTACTTTTTCTAAATCATCATCAAAGTAAGCTCGTGTAGTAATGGATAGGGGCGAATAGTATTTTTCATCCCAATCGGTCCCAGAAGCCATACTAGATAAATCGCCCACAGTCATTTTTGTGGCTAAACTTTCGTTAAATGTTGGTAGAAAATCACTCACAGGTTGATCTAAGCTTTTAATATGGCCTTCCATAAGTGCTTTACCTAAAAGACCGCTTACATAACTTTTCGCCATGGAAAAGGAATTGGATTTTGAGTTTTCAGTAAACCCATCATAATAATTTTCAAACCAGATACTATCATTTTTTATGATGACATAAGCGATAGTACCATTAGCTTTATTTATAGAATCTAAACCTTTAGTTGCTTTAACAACGTTGTAGTTATTATGATTTGGCCAAGGCTGAGGTGTGCTATTTTCAATAATTTGATTGTCAAACTTCTTGTAATCTTCTAAATAGGCAGTCGTGTAACCTTGAAGATATATCGTTCTAACAGCTTTTATCAGATAGTCCGTATCAGTAGCGTATAATACAACAATTAGTAATCCGAATAAGATTACTATCCATTTGAAGAGTTTTTTTAAGAATGTCATTTCTTTAGTTTAATGTAGAAATTAAAGATAAGAAAATTCTTTTCTAATTTAAGATTTAAAAAAAAGAGAGTTGTTTATATGGACTTTCATGTTCCAAAAGCCATTTTTTTCGATGTAAACCACCCGCATAACCAGTTAAAGAGCCATTACTACCAATAACACGATGGCATGGCACAATAATCCAAAGTGGGTTTTTTCCATTGGCATTTGCAACGGCACGAATAGCTTTTATGTCGCCTAATTCTTTTGATAGTTCTAAATAAGACGTTGTTTTACCATAAGGAATTTGTTCCAATTGTTTCCAGACTTTCTTTTGAAAATCGGTGCCTTGAGCATTTAAATTTAAATCGAAAATTTCACGAGTACCTTTAAAAAATTCATTAAGTTGAATGACACAATCCTCTAACTCAACCGGTATAATATCTGTTATTTTTTCTTCAGAATTGAGCACTGTTACTGAATTAATACCATCTTCATCACCAATAATTTTGGTAAAACCTAAAGGCGAATTGATGATGCATGTTTCCATTTATTCAGAAATATTTTTTTCATCAAAAATACCTAGTTTTTTCGCGCGGACTTCCCAGCTTTTTCTGGCTAAATGTTGAAGGTCTGAAACGTTATCACTTTCATCCATAATTTCTAATCCAAGAAGCGTTTCAATCACATCTTCCATAGTAACCAAACCGCTTACAGAACCATATTCATCAACAACTAAAGCCATATGATTTCTACTTTCAATTAATTTTTCAAACAAAATTGGTATAGGTAGGTTACGTTCTACAACAATAATATCTCGTTTTAATTCTGATAATTTTTTGGTGTTATTATCAAGAGCCATTTCTTTGAAAATTTCATCTTTTAGAACAATTCCTGTAATATTATCAGCATTGTCTGAATAAACAGGTATTCTTGAAAAGCGAAGGTTTAAGTTTCGTTTAAAGAAATCTTCAACGGTTGTGATTTCATTTTCAGATTTCATTACGGATCTAGGCGTCATTACGTTTTTTGCAAAAACATCTTTAAAAGTTAAAAGATTTTTAATGATTTTACTTTCGTTTTCTTGAAACACACCTTCTTCATGTGCCATATCTGCCATAACCAAAAACCCTTCACGACTTAAAACACTACCATGACCTTTACCTCCAATTAATTTTGTAGTTAGCTGAAGTAACCATAAAATGCCTGTCCATTTTAAAGGAAAAATTAAAACGGTTAATGCTTTTGAAGTGAAATTAGCTAGTTGTTTCCAGTAAGTTGCTCCTATTGTTTTTGGAATAATTTCTGAAGCTACCAAAATTAAAAAGGTCATTATTGCAGATACAACACCAACGGTATTTATGCCCCAAAATTCAATTTTAAAAGGTAATTTTTCAGCTTGAATACCAACCATCATAGCGCCTAACGTATGTGCAATGGTGTTTAGAGTAAGTATGGCGATAAGTGGTTTATCTACGTCTTTTTTTAAGGATTCTAAAGTTAAAGCATAGTCTTTGCCTTCTTGTTTTTTAACGTTTATAAAGGTTGGTGTAATACTCAATAAAACAGCTTCGAGAATAGAACATAAAAAAGAAAAAAAGATGGAGACAGTTGCCCAAAGAATTAGTGCGGTCATTAAATAAATTTTATTTTAAAGCAAATTTACAAAATCAATTTAACAATACCTTTTTATATCGTATCTCGCTTGAAATTACTGTAAAATAAAATGATTATTTAATATCTAAAAAAATACCTCCAGAGATTGAAGGCGCTGCATAAATAAGTTTTCCAGACACAATACTTGTATAGTTTAAAGAAATACCAATTTTTTTGGTAATATAATAGGCGATTTCTGCACCTAATGTTACAAACTCAATGTTATTTGCGAAAATGCTTCCTTGCGAGGTTTGTGCACTTAAACTACCATTTTGAAACGATTTTAAAATATCTGCTCTACCAATTAACCATAATTTGTTTTTTGAAATATTAGCTCCAAGTTCAATACCTGTTCTAAATTCATCTGAAAAGCCTTTGGTTCTATTATTTAATCCAAGGTATAATTTAGCATACGATGGAATGCTACCTATAGCAAAAGATGTTCCTAGATTAGTTTGAAGTAACTGGTTAAATTCTCCATCACCCGTTTGAAAACTTCCATCACTTCCTCCAGAATTGTCTCCCGTTGGAAGCCCAAGTTTTAATGAGGCAGATAAGGCATATTTATCAGTTTTTAAAACCCCGTATCTTACTCCTATTTCCATATCTCCAAAGCTATTAAATGCTTCACCTTTAGATAATATTTGACCTGTTGTACCTGAAATTTCATCATTTTCAACAGCTCTTGAAAAAAAAGGAATATAGGTTATAATATCAAATTTATTTGAGATACCATATTCTCCATAAAGGCTAATGTTAAACTGATTTCTTGTTATATTTGGGTCGGTTTTGCCAGTATCAGTATAATGTTGATCTGCTTTTAAATACCATGCAGATAATTTATAGTACCCATTTGCTTTCCCTTTCGTCCATTGAGAAAAAACAGTAGTAGAAAATAAAACAGTAAGCGCTATTGTAAAAAGAATTTTTTTTAAATTCATCATATAAAAAATAGATTATTAATTGTTTATTTTTCCATCTCCTACTTTAACACCAAATGGTTTACACCAATATAATACATACGCGTAGTCATTAATACCCTTGTTATTTATAGTATAAGAGTGTGCTCCGTTAAAAATAGTTACAGAACCAATTTCAAGAGCACTACCAATAGAATTGGGGTTATTACTTAAATAAACATAAAGTCCTGGTAAACTAGTTGATGCTTGATAATCACTCTCAATAGATAATTTTAAGTTGTTTGAATTTTCAATTTCAGATAAAGTAAAACTTCCTTTTAAATTATAACTACTTGTGGTTTTTATAGTTCCTGATTTTAAGTTTGTATTTTGATCAGCCTCAGTTATGGTTATAGACGTGGTGTTTTCTATAGTTTCATTATTTACTACTGTTTGGGCTTTTATAATTGCTGTTCCAACAGAAACACCTGTAATTAAACCATTTGCACCAACGGTAACTGATGAGGGGTTACTACTAGACCAAGTCATATTAACAGCTTCTTCTTCACCTGAATTATTATAGAACTTAACATTATATTGATGGGTTTCGGATATAGCAATATTTGCCTTTGGATTTAGAAAAACTATTTCATCTGATTTTGGTCCAGAAGTATCGGGAGTTATAGTTATAGGTATTGTGTTTTCTACAATTTTACTATCTATAGTTGCTTGGGCTTTTATGTTTGTATTACCTTCAGAAATACCAGTTAATAAACCATTGGCATTTATAGTAGCAATGGAAGTATTGTCGCTAGTCCAATTAATGGTTACAGCATCTTCTTCTCCAATATTGTTAAAAAACCTAACATTAAGTTGATAGGTTTCAGAAGCAGAAATACTTTCTACTGGATTTAAAAATCGAATTTCTTCAGGAATAGTGTCATTTATAACATCTTCTCCTACGCAATTGTATAAAAGACTAGTAACTAGAACAAAAGCTAAATGTAATTTTCTCATAACATTGTATTTTGGTATTATGTCGTTTATATAACTTGATAATTACATGACATACAACCAATATACTATAAAACCTCAAAATTTTTTTTAAAAATGTTTATTTGCCTAAAAACAAATGTTTATAAATTTAAAAGTTTTACGACATCTTTTGCGAAATAAGAAGCTATGATATCTGCTCCAGCACGTTTAATACTTGTAATTTGTTCCATCATAACTGCATTATGGTCTAACCATCCTTTCTCGGCGGCAGCTTTGAGCATGGCATATTCTCCAGATACTTGATACACAGCCACAGGAACATCTACCGCGTTTTTAATTTCACGAACAATATCTAAATAACACAAACCTGGTTTAATCATTACGATATCTGCACCTTCATCTATATCCATTTCAGTTTCTTTTATTGCTTCAAAACGGTTTGAGTAATCCATTTGATAGGTCTTTTTATCCTTCGGAATATCTACTAAATCTACTGGAGCAGAATCTAAAGCATCACGAAAAGGCCCATAAAAAGCGGAGGCATATTTGGCAGAGTAGCTCATAATACCTGTATTACTAAAACCTTCATCTTCCAAAGTTTCACGAATGGTAAGAATTCTACCATCCATCATATCGCTAGGCGCAACAAAATCTGAACCAGCCTGTGCGTGGGAAACACTCATATCTGCTAAGAACTTTGCGGTGTCATCATTAATAATTTGCCCATTTTCAATAATACCATCATGTCCATAAACTGAATATGGGTCAAGTGCCACATCTGTCATCACTAACATATCTGGGCATACATTTTTAACAGTTTTTATGGCGCGTTGCATTAATCCGTTAGGGTTTAAGGCTTCAGTCCCTTTATTATCTTTTAAGTTGTCTGGTACTTTTACAAAAAGTAACACCGATTTTAAACCTAGATTCCAAAGTTCTTTTACTTCGCCTTCTAGTAAATCTAAACTGTAACGAAAATAGTTTGGCATTGATGGAATCTCATTTTTAACCCCTTTGCCTTCAACTACAAAAAGCGGAACTAAAAAATCGTTTGGAGATATTATGGTTTCTCGAACAAGTGAACGAATGGCTTCGTTAGTTCTCAATCTTCTATTTCTTCGTAATGGAAACATAGTATTTGCGTAAAATTATATTGATAATGATTACTTTTATCAAGTACAAAGTTAATCATTAAAAACCCATCTTTCTGTTGCAAGACTCCCTAAGTGCTTTAGAGTTTAAATTCCCTTGGAGAAATTATCAATATACGCTTTTAAAAAATTTTGATAGCCATGTTTCCGACCATCATTTCCATATTATTGCGCCTCCAGGTTCGGGAAAAACAATTTTAGGTATTGAAATTTTAAGACAATTAGGTAAAAAAACATTGGTTTTGGCCCCAACGTTAACGATTAGGAACCAATGGGAAAATAGACTTCAAGAGTTTTTTACGGAAGATAACAGTTTTAAAGAATTTTCATTTAATATAAAATTACCAAGTGTTGTTACGTTTTCAACATACCAGTCACTTCACGCATTTTATAAGTCTTTTGATGATAAAGAAGATTATTTTAAATTCTTTGAAAAGCATAATATAGAGACTATTGTTTTAGACGAGGCTCATCATTTAAAAAGTGCTTGGTGGAAATGCTTGATTGCATTGAAAAACAGAAATTCTTTTTTCGTAGTTGCGTTAACAGCAACACCACCTTACGATAGTAGCAGAACAGAACTTACCAAATATTTCACGCTATGTGGCGAAATTGATGATGAAATTGCAGTACCAGATTTAGTAAAAGAAAATGATTTATGCCCGCACCAAGATTTTGTGTATTTCTCGAAACCGAGTGATTTAGAAATTAATTTTATTGTTGAATACCGACAAAAAATTTCGCAATTTCAAGATGAATTATTAAAAGATGAAGCGTTTATTATGTTTCTTAAAAACCATCGATTTTATAAATATCCTAAGATTCACTTGGATGCTATTTATTCGACTACTTCTTATTTTTCTTCAATTTTAGTGTTTTTAAATACTAGTGGAATTTCCATTAAACAGGAGAAACTCGAAATTCTTGGGTTTTATAAAGACGAAACGATTGAGTTTCCACAGTTGAACTTAGAATGGTTACAGATTTTATTACAAAATGTATTAGTTACAGATAGGGAAAACTTAATCATAAATGAAGATTACCTGTTAACGCTCGAAAAAAGGCTGAGGCGTCTCAATGTGTTTGAAAGAAATCAAGTCAATTTTGTTGGTGAACAATTACTTTATAAATCTTTAGCATATAGCCCAAGCAAGCTAAAAAGTATTGTTGCCATAGTATCTTCGGAAAGAAAAACATTAAGTAAAAACCTGAATTGTGTTATTTTAACAGATTATATCCGAAAAGAATTTTTAAAAACAAAAGCATCTGAAATTGATACAATTAATAAAATAGGCGTGCTACCTATTTTTCAATATGTTAAAAATCAATGTTCTAATAATGAAGAATTAGCAGTGCTTACAGGAAGTATTGTAATTATTCATAAATCTATTTTAAACGCTTTTGAGGCGATTGAAAGTGTAGCAAATTTTTCATTTTTACCTTTAGAAATTGATGAGTCGTATTTACTAGTTACGCCTAAGGCTAAAGCTGAAAAAGCTATGGTTCAGATTTTGACTAAACTATTTGAAAATGGAAAAATTAAAGTGTTAATTGGAACAAAAGCGTTGTTGGGCGAAGGTTGGGATGCGCCATCTATCAACAGTTTAGTCCTTGCATCTTCTGTTGGTTCTTTTGTTTCCTCTAATCAAATGCGCGGTCGTGCTATACGAAAAGATGCTGATATACCTAACAAAACAGGAAATATTTGGCACCTAGCGTGTATTGACCCTACAGTGGCAAATGGTGGAAGAGAGGTAGATATTTTAAAACGACGATTTGAAGCATTTGTAGGAATAACAAATTCTACAATCCCAACTATATCGAATGGTTTTGATCGGCTTAATTTTCCTGAAGAATTTTCAGTTGAAGATATTAAAACCCTAAATCAACAAACCTTAGAAAAAGCAAGTCAAAGAGCAGATATAACCCGAAGATGGACGATTTCCATTAGTAACGGAACAAAATTAACTAAACAAGTAAGACTCCTACATCTTAAAGATAAACCTTATCAGGCTCAGAAACAGGTGTATTTCTTTGATGTGGTTCGCTTTTTTATAGCTGAATTATCGGTAACGATTTTATTGTTTTATTTTGAATTTATATTGGAAGGTTTTCAACTTATATTAAGCCGTGGAATCACACCCTTTGTTTACGCTTTTATGGCAGCTTTTTTGTTTAGGTTTGGTTACAAGTTATACAAAGCAGTTTTACTTTACGTGCGTTACGGATATCTTCATAAAAAAATTCGAAAAATAGGTTTAGCTATACTAAATACTTTACATGAGTTGAATTTTTTGAATACTGAAATTAGTAATATCGAAGTAATTTCAAATCGCTTAAATAAAGGCGATGTAGTTTGTAGCTTAGTTGGGGCAACCGATTATGAAAATACATTGTTTTCAAGAGCGTTAAGTGAATTATTAGATCCTGTAGATTCGCCACGATACCTAATTATAAAGACCAGTTTTTTCAGGAAACGACTTAAAATTGAAAATTTTTATTCGGTTCCTGAACTTTTTGGGAACAAAAAAGAAAATGCATTAGTTTTTAAAAAGTACTGGGCGACATTTATGGGACAAAATAAACTCGTTTTTACAAGACAAGTTGAAGGTAGGAAATTGCTTTTAAAGGCAAGATTATTTCATGCTTATAATACTTTTAAAGAAGTCTCGAAGGATGTTGTCGTTTGGAAATAATCTGTGATTTACAAATTATTTAGATTTGAAAATACTTATTTTAGGATATATATGCTTTTAAACCTTAATATATTTATAGTATAATTATTGTCCATTAAAAGCATTCATAGTATTGCTTATACCTGCTAACCCGAAGGATTTAATGAGTTCTGTAGATTTTTCTAAACGTTCTTTGAGTTCATTTAACTCTTCGGTTGTCCATTCGCCTAACACATAATCAACTTGCCTGCCTTTTGTGAAAGAATCACTTATTCCAAATCTAAAACGGTTATATTTTACGGTTTGTAATTTATCTTGAATATCTTTTAAACCATTATGTCCGCCGTCGCTTCCTTTGGTTTTTACACGAATGCTGCCAAAGGGTAAATTCAAGTCGTCTGTGATAACTAATAAATTTTCCATTGGAATTTTTTCTTTTGTTATCCAATATTGAACTGCTTTTCCACTTAGGTTCATATAGGTACTTGGTTTTAAAAAAATGAAGGTTCGTCCTTTTAATTTGAAGTCGGTAATATCTCCTAATTTATCGGTCACGAAGGTTAATTCTTCTTGTTTTGCAAAATAATCTAAAACTTTAAAGCCTATATTATGTCGTGTGTTCTTGTATTTCTCGCCAATGTTACCTAAGCCTACTATTAAATATTTTTTCATAGAATATTGTTCTTCTATTTGGATTTTCTTTTTAAATAAGTTTGACAAAAACAGCCACATGGTATTTTTATTTTAAAAGCTAAAATACATTAAACCTATTAAAAATAAGTGCTTATTTTGTGTCTAGCTGGTTTATCTGCGTATGGATTGAACGGTATGTTTTAATTGCTCTCCCAATAATATTGAGATTATTAGGAGGGAGGTAGTAGTAAAGGCCCAACCCTTAAACGCTCAAAATATCATTTTTTACAAATAAAAAAGCATCCCAAAATTTTGGAATGCTTCATTACTATTATTTAATAATAATTTATTCTTTTACTGCTGCTACATCGTCAGTTTCAGTTGCTGGAACATCTCCTGCGCCTTCTTCACCTTCAACTCCTTCTTCATCTTCTTCATCAGCAATTGCTGTTCTAGAAGTTTTTATTTGGCAAACAACGATATTGTCTGTATGCAAGAATGTATAATCTCCACTTGGCAAATCACCAACTGCAACTTTATCTCCAATTTTAAGAGGCGTAATATCAATCTCTATAAAATCTGGTAAGTTTGCTGGAAGTGCTTTGATACGAAGTTTACGGTTGTTCCTTCTTAAAACACCACCATTTTTAACACCTTTTGAGTTACCAACAAGTTGTACTGGAATGTTTAATGCAATTTCCTTATCATCAAATAACTGGTAGAAATCTACGTGTAAAATTCTATCTGTTACTGGGTGAAATTGAAGATCTTGAAGTACTGCCCCTAAAGTTTCTCCATTGTCAAGCTCAATCACAACTGTATGTGCATTTGGCGTGTATACAAGTTTAGAGAAAGCTAATTCTGGTGCTGAGAAATGCACTGGCTTGTCTCCTCCGTATAATACGCAAGGCACCTGACCAGCATTACGTAAGGCTTTTGTTGCTTTTTTGCCCACGCTTTCTCTTTGAGATCCGTTGATTGTAATTGATTTCATAATTTTTGTTAATTGTTTATATAAAAATTTAAATAATACTCAGTTTTAAGTGATTTACATCACAAATTGGGAACTTATAGATTGGTTATTGTGTACTTTTTCCATAACGCCAGCAAATAAATCGGCACAACTTAATACTTTAACCTTATCACTTAAAGGTTTTACGGGTATAGAGTCTGTTACTAAAAGTTCTTCTAATTTTGAATTGTTTATATTATCATAAGCTTTACCAGATAAGATAGGGTGCGTGCAAATAGCTCTTACACTAAGGGCGCCACGTTCCATCATTAAATCGGCTGCTTTGGTTAACGTTCCAGCGGTATCCACCATATCATCAACTAACACTACATTTTTTCCTTCTACGTTACCAATAAGTTCCATGTGAGAAATCACATTTGCTTTTGCACGTTGCTTATAACAAATTACCACATCGCTCTTTAAGGCTTTAGAATAAGCGTAGGCCCTTTTAGAACCTCCCATATCTGGTGAAGCAATAGTTAAATTATCTAGATTTAAATTTCTCAGGTATGGTAAGAAAATGGTAGATGCAAATAAATGGTCTACTGGTTTTTCGAAAAAGCCTTGGATTTGATCGGCGTGTAAATCCATAGTTATAATACGTGTTGCTCCAGCAGCTTCTAGCATTTTCGCTACTAATTTTGCAGCTATAGGTACACGAGGTTTATCTTTTCTGTCTTGTCTTGCCCAACCAAAATAAGGCAATACGGCCGTAATATGTCTT
>Ga0114952_1003647_pt1 | contig 10821 bp, 8 predicted proteins | sample SidtaG_2_FD_87303 | JGI IMG/M metagenome (GOLD analysis project Ga0114952, IMG submission 87303) | Marine algal microbial communities from Sidmouth, United Kingdom - Sidmouth_Asex2 metaG | ecosystem: Host-associated > Algae > Red algae > Unclassified | place: Sidmouth, United Kingdom | collected... | reverse complement strand
GTTTATTAATTGTGAATTAAATAAGCTGGCACTAAATTGTTCATAATCTCCTGCCTCGAATCTTTTATTTTCAGGAAAAGCATTCATTTCTGGACGTGCTAAAATTTGACACAACAAAGGATTGACTACATCTGATTGCTCAAATTGCTCGCAAGCCTCTAATTGCTTTTTCAGTTGACTACTTTCTTGACGAATATCTTGTCTCAAGGAGCCTTTTTTAGGAATTTCATCTACCAAGCACCGTAGACTTCCTAACGTAATTGTTTTTTGAGTTCGATCATAATCCAATACTTTTCCTACCGTTTGATGCTTGATAAGTAAATAATTAGCTGTTTTTTTCAAATTTTGAAGAGCTCGCCAAGTATCAGAGCTAGTTCCACTTAGTGTAAAAACTGCTTGATTATAATTGTTCTTTTCTATGTATTTATACCTTACTTCGAAGGCATTTTTTTCTAATTGTTGCAACTCTTTTTCTGGAAATACACGCCAAGTACGTACCAAGCTTTTTTGCTTTCGTTGCAACTTCGATAAGTCGTTTTGGAATTCAAATTTCTCTGTAAAGAAAGGAATACAATTATAATTAGAAGGATATTCCGTAAAAGAAGCTTTTAAAACAAAAGAATGTGTTGCGGTCCAAACTCGGTCATTCCGTTCGTTATTACAATGTGGAATAAAAAGCGACTTGTCATTATTCAGTACAAATTTTCCATTCCAATTCGTAGTACTGAAACGCCCTGTAATCAAACCTCTATCCGATCGCTGGCTCGCCAAATCTATACAAATTTCTTGATTCATTTCCTTCAATAATAGACGCAAGGTTCCTGCATCAATGGATTTTCGGTTAACAACGATTCGAATCGCTCTACGGCTTTCATCTTGAGGTGCCTTAAAATCAACTTGCTCCAACGATTCAATCAAACTTTGATAATCCATCAAAGGTTCATCTCCTTGAGGCAACAAAGCTCTTAATATCCTAGTAACAATCGTTTGTTTTTTTTCTTTTTTCAAGTTTGGTTCAAAGCTTTTTATCAAGCTATATAAATCATCTTGATCACTAGGTCGAACCACAAATTCATTAGCATCCTCCTTCAAAAAAACAAGGGCATTAGGCGACAATTGTCGTTGAGGCAAAGCAACTTCTTTCAAAAACAATTCCCACAAACCGACATAACTCAATACGGCTTTTCCTTGTGCATTTACTCGGATAGAGTTTGGTGAAATAACCTGCGTCTCATATTGTTTTCTTTTTAGAATCTCCAAACCTTTTGCCACATCCAACATACTCTGAATACTTGCCCAAGTACGCCCATTACTTAATCGAACAGCGCCTTCTAAATAATCATAAACCACAAAATAGCAAGTTTCCTCCAAATCAAACCCAATAGCTTTCATCGAGTGAATGCCTTCGATAGATTGATTGAGGAGCGGTTTTAATTCGTATTTAAATAAACGTTCTAAAATAAATGAGTTAGTTTTTGTTGCTTTTATCGTTAATATTTCAAAAACAATACCTTCGCTATTTTGACAAAGCCAATGTTTGATTTTTTCATTAACTTCGTACAATAATTCTGTTATTTTATATTGATTGACTTTTTGCATTTATTTGTATTCTAATTAAAATAAACCATGAAACCTTTAGATGAGTTGGAGAATAATTCTGAGAATGAGAGTCTATTGGAGCGACTCAGCATCTTTGTCTTACCTTTGTTTGGACTCATAGGAGCATTTTTATTTCCTATTCTATTGGTTCTACTAATAGGTTTTGTTGTTTTTTTATTGGGTTTATTCTTAAATTAAAGCTTTTAGCTAAAAAAGATGACTTGGATACTTTTTTACACGGATTATCATAGAAGTTATTTAGAATTGCGTCTTTTTTAAATATGAGTACACCACGAAGTAGCAGCGAAGTTAGTTTTTGGTTCTAATCAAGGCGGATTTGAGGAGAACCCGAAGGCTCAGCGAAGCTAATAGCCGTAGCTATTTGACGAAAATCCAACGCAGAGTAGGGCAAAAAGTGATTTCATATTTAATTATTACTTAATTCTAAACAACTTCATAGATAATAAAGATCAGTCTCTGCCAAAATCAGTGTTATTTGTATCTATTTTTTGTTTGTAATAACAAAATACATTCGACAACAAAACTACCATTTTAAATTAAAAATCACGCCTCAAACACCAAGACTTCTTGATTCTAAAATTAGACACAAAAACTCTCTGACAAAATGGCAGCTTTGTATTCTTTTTTTGTATCTTTGCAATGTTTTAAACTAGAGAACAATCCAGAAGTCTTGAATTCTGTGAACTATCTTTATAGAAATCAAGTTATTTGTTCGACTTTATACTGTTTTTAATTTTACAAATTAAGTATGTACAACGACAATCCAACTATAAAAAATATTGACGAAAGCAAACAAGGAGATGTTTTCTTCAAAGAACAAGTTGCCAATCAAACTGAAGAGAATAACAAAAAATTCTACATCGAGAGTTATGGTTGTCAAATGAATTTTAGTGACAGTGAAATTGTTGCTTCTATCCTATCTGATGTTGGTTATATACCTACTAGAGATATAGACGCTTCTGATTTAATTTTAATCAACACTTGCTCTATTCGAGAGAAAGCAGAAGACACTGTCCGCAAACGCTTGCGTATTTTTGACAAAATAAAAGATAAGAAGCCAGGTGTTTTAGTTGGCGTATTGGGCTGTATGGCAGAACGATTAAAAAAGAAATTATTAGACCAAGAAAAATTGGTAGATCTAGTAGTTGGACCTGATGCGTATCGTGATTTGCCCAATCTAATTGCAACAGCAGAAGATGGTGATAAAGGAATTAACGTACTGCTTTCAAGAGAGGAGACCTATTCTAACATTAACCCTGTGCGCTTGGGTAGTAATGGTGTTACCGCTTTTGTAACCATCATGCGTGGTTGTGATAATATGTGTTCTTTCTGCGTCGTGCCTTTTACTCGTGGACGTGAGCGCAGTCGTGATCCTTTTAGCATCTTAGCAGAATGTACAGACTTGTACAACAGAGGTTTCCGTGAGGTAACTTTGTTAGGTCAGAATGTAGATTCTTACAAATGGAAAAATCCAGATACAGATGAAGCAATTGATTTTGCAGATTTATTAGAATTAACTTCTAAGGTAAGTCCAGAATTACGCATTCGCTTCTCTACTTCTCATCCTAAGGACATTACAGATAAAGTATTGTACAACATGGCAAAATACGAGAACATTTGTAAGTACATTCACTTGCCTGTTCAGTCTGGAAACTCTGCCATTCTAAAGAAAATGAATCGTACCTATGATAGAGAATGGTACATTAACAAAATACATCGCATTTATGAAATCATGCCTGATTGTTCGATTTCATCGGATATGATTGCAGGTTTCTGTGGTGAAACAGAAGAAGAACATCAAGACACGCTTTCTATCATGGAAATTGCTCAATACAGTATGTCTTATATGTTCTTTTATTCAGAACGTCCAAATACTTTGGCACACAAAAAATATGAAGATGACATTCCTTTAGATGTTAAGAAACGTCGCTTAAGTGAGATTATTCGTCTACAGAATCAAATGTCTTTTGAACACAATCGCAAAGAAGTGGGCAAATACCACAAAATTTTGATTGAAAAAGTATCCAAAAAATCAGACGAAGAATTGGCTGGACGTACTTCTCAAAACAAAATGGTCGTTTTCCCTCGCAAAGATGCCGAAATTGGTACTTATGCTTATGTCAAAATTCATGACTTCACTTCGGCTACCTTAAAAGGAACTTTAGTTGATGAAACAGAATTTTTACAGCACCAAGCTTAAGAAATCAAGTAATGAAGGCGAGTACACGTTTACACTTTAGAGATTTAACTACAAAAGATGCCGCTGCACTTATCCAAATTTATTCAGATGTAGAAGCTATGAAATTTAGAGCCAATCCTCCTATTTTAAATATAGAGGATGCTCTAAAAATGGTGGAGCAAGCGCAACAAAAAGATCAACGGTTCTCGTCTAGACGATGGGCTGCCATTCGAAATGACACCAATGTGTTAATTGGTACTTTTGTACTGAATTATGATTCACAAAACCGCACTTGTATCATTGGATATTCTATTGGAAAAACTCATTGGAACAAGGGTTATGGAAAAGAGTTATTAAGTGCAATGGTAAAGGAAGTAAGAGGTGCTAACTACCAAACCATAAAAGCCTTGGTACATCCTCAAAATTTAGCTTCGATAGCCATTTTAGAAAAACAGCAATTTTATCAAGCAGATGTTAGTGCATCTGAAAATTTATTAACTTATTGTTTAGATCTACTATAACCACTCGATTGTATACCAAGGAAGAAGCCATTCCTTACCATCTATTATTACTTGCTGATGAGACCTTAGAGGCGATTGATCGATATATACATAAATCTGATTGTTATGTCTTTGAACAGGAGGGTAAAATACTAGGTATTTATGCTTTGTTTCGCATTGATAATGACCATGTAGAAATTAAGAACATTGCTGTTCTAGAAGCTTTTCAAGGCAAAGGAATTGGGACTTTATTAATTAGAGATGCCATTCAAAAAGCAAAAGATGAACAGTATAAAACAATTCTTATAGGGACAGCTAATACAGCATTTCAGCAATTGTATTTATATCAAAAAGAAGGCTTCGAGATGGATCACATCAAAAAGAATTTCTTTGTTGACAACTATCCTAAACCAATTTATGAGAAGGGCATCTTATTAAATCACATGATTATGTTGAAAAAGGCATTGGTATAAAATTATTATAAATATTCCTACAATGATAAAATCATTTCTTTTAAGCTTGTTTAGTATACTTTTATTGTTGTGTAGTTGTACTATAAATTCTGACCCTATACAACAAACGCCTATTCAAACACTTCCTGAAGCACCTCCTATTGTAGCACCTAAATCCTCAGGAACCATGACCAATCAACCTATTGAGGATATTGCCCCTGTGTCAGTAAATGAAGATTATACCATTAAACCCAAAAAACTATTGGGCTATATTCAACAAGCAATTATACCGACGTACAAGGATTGGGTTGTTTTTGAAAATGGTACTTATATTATATTTGATAACATTGATACCATTCCTGATGTTCAAGAAACTGCCCTACAATATTTAAAGACTTATCAACCCAAAACAGTTGCCGAGACCAATTGGGACTTTACCATTAGCGATTTAGATCAAATTGAAGGTTGGTCCGTTTATGGAAATGGTTATGGGATTTATACATTTGTACACCCCACGGAATTGAGCATGAGTGCTAGTCCTCAACAAATTGGAGCTTATGCAAAAGCCAAACGAGCGTTAGATGAAAAGCAGCAAAAAATTCTTTTCATCAGTAGCAAAGATGGAATATTAGAAGTCCAATAAATTCACTTAATTATTACCTAAAAATACCATAATAATGTCTATCAAAATAACTTTAGTATGTTTTTGCCTTTTAATTGGCCTTTCGTTTACCGCATCTGCTCAAGAGGGTTTAAATATTGAATCGGTTTCTATTTTTAAGAATAAGACGGCTTTCTTTGTTAAAAATGGAACAGTAAATACCAAAAATGGAAGTTGGCTGATCTTAGGAGACACCATTCCTAGTGCTTTAAATGGGACTTTTTGGCTAAATTCTCCAAATAATGATTTTAAATTGATAAAAGCTTATCAAAAAACGATTGAAACAAAAGAACAAGCGGTTGTTCATGGCTTTCCATCTATGTTAGCCTTAAATGATGGTAAAAAAGTTACGCTGCATTTTGAAGATACCGCATACACTGGAACAATCTTATTTATGCAAGTAGAACCTAAAGAAAAGCCTGATGTTCCTGATTTAAGAGCGCCACTTCTTGCGTTAAAGACCAAAGAAGGAAAAACCATTATATTTACTCTAAGTAGTATTGATGGACTCGTTCGATTAGAATTCCCAGACGATCCAGAATTTATTTACGATTATACGATATCAAAAAAATTGCCTGCGCTACAAATTGACTTTAAATCCAATAAAGCGAAACAATCATTGGACATGATGTATTTGAGCAATGGTTTGGCTTGGAAACCAGATTACAAAATTGAGTTAATAGAAGAAAATAAAGCAAAATTGTCTTTGCGCTCCACCGTTTTAAATAAAGCAGAAGACATAAAAACAAAAAAACTAAACTTGGTTGCTGGTGTTCCAAATTTTAAATACGCGACTGGACTTTCTGAATTAATTAATTTCTTAGATCTTCGCTCTAGAGATAGATCTAATTCGGTTCAAAATTTTGCAGTTACTCAAAATGCCTTTAGCAATCGATCGGTTTATTCTACTCCCACCACTGCTACAGCAACTACCACAACTGCTGCTCCTACCTTTAGTGAAGCCACTGCAATGGAAGATTTATACTTTTATACTTTAACGGATGTTGTTCTAAAAAAAGGAGAACGTGCTTTCTTTGACATTTTTACCATAGAAGTTCCTGTAGAACATATTTACGAGGCTGTTTTGTCTGATAATAACATTAATTATGCTTTAGAATATAGCTTTATTAAAAAAGATAATCCTGTTATTCATACCATCAAACTAACCAATAATTCTACATTTACATGGACTGCGGGTTCTGCCTTAGTTTTGAAAAATGACAAGAATCAAAACGCACCAATTAGCCAAGATAAACTCGGTTACACCTCTCAAAAAGATGATATTTCGGTAAAACTAACAGAAGCTCCAGATGTAAGCGTTCGCTTTTTGGAAAAAGAGGTGACTAGAACAGCTAATAAAAAGAGTTTGAAAAAAGGAAATTATACTTATTATAATGATTTGGTCATGGTTGAAGCAGAAGTAACCATACACAACTATAAAAACAAAGATATTCGCTTGGATTTAAAACGTGCTATTACTGGTGAGTTAGATAAATCTAACCTCAAATGGCAACTAGCTCCAAGAGTTCAATTTGGCTATACTTTAAATAAAAAAACCGATGTTTGTTGGGAGTTAAAACTAAAAGCTGGTGAAGAAAAAATCATCAAATACACCTACTCCTTTTACACGACAGAACACAGATAATATTTTATGAATTTACAAACAATCAAACAACGTTTTGGAATTATTGGCAATTCCGCCAGCTTGAATCATGCTCTAAAAATAGCGATTCAAGTAGCTCCTACAGACTTGTCTGTACTAATTGAAGGTGCTAGTGGTGTTGGTAAAGAGTCTTTTTCCAAAATTATACACAGCTTATCCAGCAGAAAGCATCAAAAATTTATTGCGATTAACTGTGGCGCCTTGCCAGAAAGCACCTTGTATTCTGAGCTTTTTGGACACACCAAAAATGCTTTTACAGGTGCAACAACAGAACGTAAAGGTTATTTTGAAACAGTTAATGGGGGAACGATTTTTTTGGATGAAATTGGAGAAATGCCGTCCAAGTTGCAACAGTTCTTACTACGTGTTTTAGAGCAAGGAGAATTTGTAAAAATGGGTTCTAACAAGGTAGAAACTACAGATGTTAGAGTCATTGCGGCCACTAATGTTAAGTTGTTGGAGAATGTGCAGCAAGGAAAATTTAGAGAAGATTTATATTATCGTTTGAATACGGTTCCAATTAAAGTTCCTCCTCTAAAAGACCGTGCTGAAGACATTCATATTTTGTTTAGAAAATTTGCCGCAGACTTTGCCGAACGCTACAAGACTTCTCCTGTTCGCTTGGATGAACGAGCTCAATTATTATTAGAAAATTATAGCTGGCCTGGTAATATCCGTGAACTAAAAAACATCGCCCTACAAGTCTCTGCTTTATCAGAAAACAAAACCATTACAGCAGAAGAACTTTTACAGTTTATTCCAAAAGCCTTGGAACGAAATCTTCCAGCTTTGAGCAATCAATTTGGCGGTGGTTTTGACAATGCAGGTGGCTCTAGTTTTTATGAACGAGAAATTCTATTCAAGTTTCTATATGAAATGAAAAAGGATTTGGCAGATCTAAAAACTTTAATTGCAGAAATTGCTCAAACCAATAACCTTCAAATGCCAAATGGAAAAACAGCTTCGGGCTTAACTCCCGTTCCTAGTTTTCAGGCACAAGCAACTGCAAGTTTTAACAACTCTGATTATGAAGACGATAATTATGATGATAATAACAACAGTAAACACACGCCAATTATCATCAATACAGAACGTTCTATCAATAATAAATACAGCGACGTAGAAGAAATTGAAGAGTCTTTATCTATTGAAGATATGGAACAAGAATTAATTAAAAAGGCATTGACCAAACATCGAGGAAAACGAAAAGAAGCCGCTAAAGAGTTGGGCATTTCTGAAAGAACCTTGTATCGAAAAATTCGCCAATACGAAATCGAGGCTTAAGGTTCGTATTTCTAATCGATTAATTTTTTAAGTTGAAGATCATATATTAAAAAGCAATAGCAAGCATTACCAAAAAGATTATATTAGAATAAAAAGTAGTGGTTAAGGTAAATTGAAGATTGACTAAGAAAAGTCGTGTCAAATGATTACCCGTACCACTACTCATTTTTCTTGAAAGCTAGGACAGTGCATTGAACAAAAAGTTCGTGTAGCGATGAAGTGCCACAAGAAAAATCTTCCTAAGCTCAAACTTCCTCCATGTTTACAAATATCATAATCCAGTTTTGAACAATTTTCATTTAGGTAACTTTGAGCAAGTCCCATATCACACAAGCGGGCAAAAAGAAATTGGAGTTAGGTTAGGTCTATTAAAAATAGACAACATAATAGTTTAAAAGGACAAAAATAATTAACATTTAAATTGGGCATCTTTTGTCCGCTAACTTCCTTAAAAAGTCTCGCTTTAGCTCGCCAAGCCATCCTTCCAAGCAAGTTGGAGGTTCAAAACAAGCATCACCAAGCAAGTTGGGAGTCTTCAACAAGTTGGAGATTTGCAACAAGTTGGGAATCAAAGACTCGCTAAAGTTACATTTTTTAACTCTTTAGCAAAAAAAATATACTCCACCACGGAGTAGCAGCGCATCTAAAGATCCCTACGAACGTGGTGTAGCTAATTTTTAAACTACTAATTTTGTCCTTCTACTTAATTATGTTTGTATTTTTCAACTCTCAAGGGCAACTTTATATTTTTAATCTAGCCTAATCCAATCAACTGTATCTATTATCAGTACTTAATTGCGCTGTTACCTAATCACGTCTTTTAGGAGTCCTTCGTTTATAATTTGTAGTTGTGGTCTATGTACAGGACAAAAGTTATTTTTTAATAATTCAAAGCAAATATCTGTTCAACAATAATGCCTAGACCGCTACAAAATATTCAACAGGTACACTATTTTATTATTTGATTGAAAAACTTTTGTCCTGTACACAGAGTTGTGGTTTTTGTTCTTCTAACGAACTGTTCATAACTAAACTTAGTTTTAAGTTAATTAGTCTTTTGAGTGAAAAAATTATATATTAGATTAAGCGGACATTTGAATCCTTTTATCAAAAAAATTAATGTACATGAGTAATATGACGAATCATATAATTTTTATTTTTCTTGTTATCCTAAGTACTTCTTGTGCTTCTATTCCTAAGAATACCCACAGCGTTTCAGAGCGCATTACGACAGGTCCAGGTCCAGAAGATCTATTACTAGATACGATTTCTTGCCAACACCCCAGATTATTAGTCTCTTGTACTGACCGCAGACTGGAAGATACCGCCCCAAATGGAAATATCTACGCTATTGATCTAGAAAAAGATTCCTTCACTAGTTATCCACTAATTCGGACGAATGAACCTGACAGCTTAATTTTTCATCCACATGGTTTTGATTTGGTTCGACAAAAAGGAAAAGTTTATTTATTTGTTGTTTCTCATGATGATAAAAAAAATAAGCATTATGTCTACAAATACAAAGTAAGTGAAAGTAGCCTTCAATTTGTCGCTGCTTATCAAAATCTTCTAATGAATTCACCTAATACAGTAGTTGCTCTAAAAAATGGCGGGTTCTACACTAGCATTGACCAAGGAAAGAGAGGCAATCAATTGGCATTATTATTCAGAGCTAAAACTGGTAGTATTGTTTTTTGTGACGAAGAAGGAGGCTGGGCAAAAGTTGCGGATAAATTAGCTTATCCAAATGGCTTGTACATTACCAATAAAGAACGGTATTTATATGCCAGTACAACTCGCCAGCACCAGTTGTTTAAATATAGTATCAAGATTGATGGAAACCTTATTAATCGTGAAAAAGTAACCAAACTAGTCGGTGGAGATAATATAAGATTAGGTCAAAACAAAGAACTCTTAATTCCTGCTCATCCAAGAGTTTTCAAATTTGTTGGACATTTGAAAGATTCTACTAACATATCTCCTAGCGTTGTTTATACTGTAAATCCTGCGAATGGAGCCACAGAAGTGGTCTATGCCAATGATGGGAAGCAAATCAGTGCTGCATCCACTGCTGTCAGCTATAAAGATTATATATATATAGCTCAAGTTTACCAGCCTTATGTCTTACGCATAAAGCGAAAAAATAAGGTTTCTAAAGAATAGAGTTTTGAATAAATTCATCATATTACCTTATTTTTATGCTTTTTTTCTTGCAAAAAAAGATAAAAAGTAAGACATTCGTTCCAAGATTTTAGTCAAATACTCATTTGACTTTCAAAAATAAAATGCTACTAAAATATTTTTTAGTAATAAAATATAATGGTTTTCATAGCTTAGGTTTGGTGGGGTAATCAAACCTAACAGGGTTGGTCTGCTCGGGGGAAATGACCAACCCATTTTTTATCTCCCAACTCCATCTTTTATCCAAAATTGATTTCGATAAGTCACAAATCTACCTTGAG
>Ga0114952_1003645_pt1 | contig 10823 bp, 10 predicted proteins | sample SidtaG_2_FD_87303 | JGI IMG/M metagenome (GOLD analysis project Ga0114952, IMG submission 87303) | Marine algal microbial communities from Sidmouth, United Kingdom - Sidmouth_Asex2 metaG | ecosystem: Host-associated > Algae > Red algae > Unclassified | place: Sidmouth, United Kingdom | collected... | reverse complement strand
TCCGAAGACAACGCAATTGACGGAAATAGCAGATTGAAAAAATTGGTTTTCTGGCATATTTTTAATTTTTGGGGGAGATTCGTACACGTAGATAAGTATTTTTCACAAAGTTTTGATAAAAAAGCTAAAATAGAGAAAAAAAATGAAATTTCCATATCTTACAAAAGCTTGATATTCAACAATATAAGATGGTTTGTTATTTTAATTGAGAAAAAAAATGTTGAATATGGAACTAAGGTAGCAAATACACAGTTATGTTATCCGAATGTGCAAAGATATATAATCTATGCCATTTACTATCGTGGGGTGGAGCAGTTGGTAGCTCGTCGGGCTCATAACCCGAAGGTCACAGGTTCGAGTCCTGTTCCCGCAACTAATTTATTAAAGAAGGAAATCATTATATCACCAACGCTAAGCGTCAGTAAACCTAATATTTCTGGTACACTAATCAATTTACGTCCTATTGTCAAAGAAGATGCTCAGGGCATGTTTGATGGCATAGCTGACAAAGAAGGCATGAGATTAACGGGTACAAAGGGGACTTTCACACTTGAAAGAACAGAGAAACGGTGTGCAAGTAGACTTGACGCTGAGAACCGTGTTGATTATGCCATTACGCTTAAAGACAATCCTGCTTATATTGGTGAAGTGGTCTTGAACCAGATAAAAGCGGAGGAGCGAAGTGCCAATTTCAGAATTGCGCTAAGGATTTCAATAAAGGCTATGGTAGTGAAGCTACCTTTTTGATGCTAAAACATGGCTTTGAGACACTAAAGTTGCACCGTATTGAGTTAGGAGTTTATGATTTTAATCCCTGTGCCCAACATGTATATGAAAAAGTTGGCTTTGTGAAGGAAGGTGTTTGTCGGGATGTCTTGCTTTGGGATGGAAAGTATCAGAGTTCTATTACGATGAGTATGCTTGAGGATGAGTGGTTTGCGAAGTATAAAAAAGGGTAAATTGAAAATTTCTGATTGATAAAATGAAGATAATTAGGTCTTAAATCTAGTTATTTCTAAAAATAATGTAAAGATATTTTTTTTATAAGAAAAAAGCGTGTATCTTTGCAGTCCAATATCGCGGGATGGAGCAGTTGGTAGCTCGTCGGGCTCATAACCCGAAGGTCGCAGGTTCGAGTCCTGTTCCCGCAACTAAGAAAAATCCTTTGAGACAAATGTCTTGAAGGATTTTCTATTTTGGCCCTACCCCACTTCTCTTTAATCCTACTCCACTTTCCCTAACCTCCTCTTAATGGCTACTCTCTTTTTTTTTGGAGAGAACAGTTCCACCTCCGTCGTTACGGCAGTCCCTGCTATCCATTCTTATGGCTACCCAAGAACCATAAATCACAATATAACCGAACCACAGCACTACGACACTAAGAACTACAGCACTTGGGTAGCCATACCATTTCTATCAGGTCTATTTTGCATGTGTGTACTTCTATTGGGGGTATTGAGGTAAGGAAGTTATGTTATTGTTTGGGTAAACTTAAAATGTTACATATATTTGTAAGGGGGAGGGGGATCAGAAGATATTGGTGTTTTTTTGTTGTAATGCGGTATTTTTCTTACGTGCAAAATAGAAAATAACCAAGATTGGAAGTACTTTGCAAAATTGCGGGAATACTTCAAGTAAATGCAAAAGACTTATTGGTAGATAACGAAAATAACAAAGGGTAAATAATATGAGCAAAGGACAAAGAATTATAGGAAACATAACACCACCAAACAAAGATTTGGAAACCCTAAAAAAACATTTTTCACAATGTTTTGACAAAAATGAAAATTTTGATTTTGAAAAATTTAAAAAGCAACTTTCCAAAAATGAAATAAATTTTTCTAAAGAAAGTTACGGAATGGATTGGCTCGGAAAGTCTTACGCTCGTTTATTGGCAACAGACGAAACCACTACCCTTTTAAAAGAAGATGAAACTTTTAACCAAAAAAAAGAAAATAAAAAATCTGAAAATTTGCTTATAAAAGGTGATAATTTAGAAGTGCTAAAGCACTTATCAAATGCCTATTATGAAAAAATAAGAATGATATATATTGACCCACCATACAACACAGGTAATGATGGTTTTGTATATCAAGATGACCGAAAATTTACAACACAAGAATTACAAGAATTGGCAGGAATTAGTGAAGAACGTGCCAAACGTATTTTAGACTTTACCCAACGCAAAAGCAACTCGCATTCTGCTTGGTTAACTTTTATATATCCAAGACTTCATATTGCCAGACAATTACTAAAAGAAGATGGTGCAATTTTTGTTTCTATTGATGATAATGAAATTGCCCAATTAAAATTGTTATTAGATGAAATATTTGGTGAAGAAAATTTTGTAGGAGAAATACCTACAATAATGAATCTAAAAGGAAATCAAGATAATTTTGGATTTGCTGAAACTCACGAGTATTTTTTAGTTTATTCAAAAAACAAAAACAAAACTGTATTGAATAAATTTAATATAGATGAAGAAGCATTATTGGAAAAATGGAAAGAAGACGAATATGGCTTATATAAAGTAGCAGATAATTTAAGAGCAACTGGAGAAAATGCACCAAGAGAAAAAAGACAAAATTTATGGTATCCAATCTTTTTAAATGAAGAAACTGAAAACTTCTACGTAACGAATGATAATAAATCTATAAACAAAAGTGACAAAATAATTTTTCCCATTAACCCTGAAGGTAAAGAATTGTCTTGGTATTGGGGAAAGAGTACATTTCGGAAGAAAAAACATAATTTAATTCTTAATAAAACAAAAAACGGATGGCAATTTTACAGAAAGCAAAGACCAGATATTGGGAATATTCCTACAAAAAAGCCAAAATCTTTTTTTTACAAATCTGATTATAGTACAAGTACAGCCACCACACAATTAAAAAAATTATTTAATGCGAAAATTTTCAAAGCCCCAAAACCTGTTCCTTTTATAATAGATTTAATAATTGTGGGAATGAGTCAAGAAGATTTAATACTTGACTTTTTCGCAGGTTCAGGAACAACAGCAGATGCTGTAATGCAACTAAACGCAAAGGATAACGGAAATAGAAAATTTATTTTAGCACAACTACCAGAACGGATTGACCCAAAAAGTAATAAAACTGCTTACGATTTTGTGAAAAATGAATTGAAAATAGAAGAACCTACTATTTTTGAAATAACAAAAGAACGTCTTATTCGTGCTTCAAAAAAAATACAAGAAGAAAACAAAGACAAAGATTTATCAAATCAAGATTTAGGTTTCAAGATATTTGAGATAATGCCAATATGGGAAGATTATGATTTTGAATCAGAAGAACTTGAAAAACAAATAAGTTTGTTTGATGAAAGTAAACTAACTAAAGAAGACATAAGAGCCTTATTGGTTACTTGGAAAACTTATGATGGCGTTTCACTTTCTCAATCCTTACAAGATATAGATTTAATAGGTTACACAGCAAATTACAGTAATAGTAAATTGTATTTAATGGATAAAGGTTTTAAAACTAAGAACTTGAAAACACTATTAGAAAAAATAGATGGTGATAAAGATTTTAATCCAACTACTATCATTGCATTTGGTTATCATTTTGAAAGTAAAAATTTGCGTGAAATTAGCGAAAACATTAAGTCTTATACCAATAAAAAAAGTATTGATATTGACTTTATAACACGATATTAATATGAAAGGATTTAATTTTGAAAAAAATCTACAACACCAAACACAAGCGGTAAAAAGTACTGTTGCAGTTTTTGGTAATTTAGTAGTAGAAAAAGCAAAAGGAGTTGATAAACAATTTATTAATCCTGTCTTAAATATTTATGATGGTAATAATACCTATCCTAAAAATATTATAGAATTACAAAAACTAAACAATATTGAAGGTAAAGCAAACCTAAATAGTAGCATCATAGATATTATGATGGAAACGGGAACAGGAAAAACCTATACTTATACGAAAACCATTTTTGAACTCAATAAAAATTATAGTTTTTTTAAATTCATTGTCATTGTACCTACACTTTCTATTAAAGCAGGAACAATAAATTTTTTAAAAAGTGATAGTGCAAGAGCACATTTTAAAGAACAATACGGTAAAACTATTAAATTACATATTGTAGAAAGTAAAAAAGGAGGTAAAAACAAAAAATCGTTTATGCCACCTGCTGTAAATAGTTTCGTAAACGCAGGTGTTTACGAAAAAACCAGTATTCAAGTAATGGTTATAAATGCAGGAATGATAAACTCTGAAACAATGCGCAAGAGTTTTGATAAAGGAATATTTGATAAACATACAGTTCCCTTTAAAGCAATTTCGGCTGTAAACCCTTTTTTAATTATTGACGAACCTCATAAGTTTTCAAAAGCAAATAAAACTTGGGAAAATATTCAAAAAATGAAACCGCAATTTATTTTGCGTTATGGTGCTACATTTAAAGAATATGAAAATTTGATTTACACTTTAACTGCTGTTGGTTCTTTCAACCGTAATTTAGTAAAAGGTGTAATTGGTCATATTACAGAGTTTGAAAGTGGAAAAAACGTCATTGTAAAACTCAATAACACAGATGGAAAAGAGGCCACTTTTGAATTATTGGAAGACAAGAGTAAAAAGACATTTAAACTTACTAAAAAAGAGAGTTTACAAAGAGTGCATTCTGCAATGGAAGATTTGTATGTGGAAAGTTTAAATAAAAATAAAGTTATTTTATCTAATGGAATTGAATTATCAAGAGGAGATAAACTAAATCCTTATTCTTACGCAGAAAAATTGCAAGAAATAATGATTCAGAAAACAATAAAAGGCCATTTTGAAAATGAAAAACAACTACTTACAAGAAGTGTAAAGATTAAACCAATTACACTCTTTTTTATTGACAACATTGAAGAATACCGTAACGAAAATGGTTATTTAAGAACAACTATTGAACGTTTAATAAAAGTTGAAGTAGAAAATTTACTTAAAACTGAAAAAAATAAGTTTTACAAAGCATATCTTGAAAAAACATTACAAGGTATTAGTCTTACTCATGGAGGATATTTTTCAAAAGATAATTCTGAAAAAGATGAAGCCATAGAAAAAGAAATAAACGAAATATTACACGATAAACAAGCAATACTTGATTTAGATAATCCAAGACGTTTTATTTTTTCTAAATGGACTTTACGTGAAGGTTGGGATAACCCTAATGTTTTTCAAATCTGTAAATTAAGAAGTAGTGGTAGTGATATTTCAAAACTGCAAGAAGTTGGCAGAGGTTTAAGACTTCCTGTAAACGAATACGGAAATAGAGTAAAAGATGAACAATTTTACCTAAACTACTTTGTAGATTTTACAGAAGGTGATTTTGTAGATAAATTGGTCAATGAAATTAACGAAAAATCGGGTGCTATTTCAATAGAAGATATTCCAGAAAAATTATCTAAAAATATAATAAAGAAAATTTGTGAACTCTACGAAACCACAGAAGATGATTTATTTGAAATATTAGATGGTAATAATGTAGCTACAAGGTCTAATAAATTTAAAGAAGGTGGTTTTGACTTTATCAAACATACTTATCCTAAAATATTTGAAGGTGTTGGTTCTAATAAGGTAAGAAAATCTACTGACCAGAAAAAGCAAGTAAGTATTAGAACTGAAAAGTATAGTCAATTAAAAGAGTTGTGGGAGAAATTAAATGAAAAAGTAATTTTAGAATACAAATTTGACAAAGAAGATACATTCAAAGCCCTTTTTATTAACTTCCTAAATGAACAAAAGGGTAATTTTACTATTGAAGGTATAAAAGAAAGAACCGCACAAATTGAAATAACTGATAACATAGCAGGAGTTAGAGAAGAACAAGCAATGTATGGCAATGAAATAACGCCAATATCTACACTGAAATATAGCAATTTCTTAAAAGAATTAGCAAAAACATTAAACATTAATATAAAGACCTTAAACAGCTCACTTATTGAATCTAATGTTGATATAAACCAATTCTTAAATATTGCCACAGTTCGCATTATTAAGCAAAAATTTGAGAATTACCTAATGTATAATGCTATTGATAAATTTGGGATTGAATATCAAAAAGTCAGTAATGAAATTCATCCAACTAAGTTCACAGACGAAAAAGGAAATGTATTAAAAGAAATTTCTGCTTCTGATGTTGGAGTAATGTATTTCGAGAATAAAGTTGCCGATAATTATTTATTAGATGAATTGTTTTACGATTCTGAATTGGAAAAGATAAATATTGAGCAAAATCTAAAAGAAGTAGTTGTTTTTTCTAAAATACCTAAAAACTCAATTAAAATACCTGTTGCAGGCGGAAAAAGTTATTCGCCAGATTTTGCCTATGTTTTAAATTATGAAGACAGATCAAAAAAACTATACTTTATTGTAGAAACAAAAAACACAAATGAAGAAAGTTTAAGAAATGAAGAAAAACAAAAAATAAGACACGCAGAAAAGTTTTTTGGAGATACTATTAAGATTAAATTCAGAAAACAATTTAGCAACAAGAAAATAGAAGACTTAATAAGAAAAATTATAGTTGAAAAATAGTCAATGTATAAGCCATACACATTTGCAATTCGCTATAGCCAATGCTCAAGCCAAAATTGCAAAAGAGTATGTCTTGCCAACGCTAAAAGCAGAACGCAAAATAAAAAACGAAATCACAACAATGTGTATGAAGCATAGTTTTTTTGCCGCAGGCGCAACACAAAAAACCATGCTTCATACACCAATCGTTTGATACAATGCTGCTCCTGCGTTGTAGGATTGTATCTAACGAATCTGAACGATAATCCATCAATCAGTTTCACATTTTTAAAGCATGGGCGTTGCACTCGGAACAGCAATTATGGTCGAAGGTCAGTCGTTAGATATGGCAGATATACATCCTATCTCCATCAAGACCACTCTCCATTAGCAGCAAGAAAAAATTGACTTTTACGTATAAAAAACTATATTTATACGTAAAAAATGATATGGCAAATACAAAATTGACATTAAGTTTAAATAAGGTCGTAATAGAAGAAGCTAAAATCTATGCTAAAAGCAAAAATATCAGTCTTTCACAATTGATTGAAATATATCTTTTAAAAATCACTTCTAATGATAAAATAGAATCTGCCCCTACCCCAATAGTTGATCAGTTAAGAGGTATTATTGAGCTTTGTGATGAAGAAAAATAGAGCTTCAAATAAGCTCTCTCACTTTTATAAATGTTCAGTATATTTTGAGAAAACAGCTTGTCAAAGAGTCTTCAAAAAAAGCAATAAGAGCCTTACGATTATTATCCTCAATTTGTAATATGGGAGAAAGAGAAATTGATTTGGCTTTACTATCAGAAATGAAAGACTTTGAAGATGCTGGTCAATATTTTACGGCAATAAATAATAATTATAAAGTCATCATAACCAGAAATGTAAATGATTTCAAAGAAGCTCAGTTACCTATTATGACAGCAGAAGAATATTTGAAATCATTAGAATAATCTGTCTTTAAAATGAAGAAGGAGCTAGAACCTTAATTTTTTGTTGATTTTTTAAAGACATCCTTCACAAAAGATAAAAAACACCTATATTTATACATTAAATGATAATTTCTAAACAAAAACAATGTTTCCCTATCATTTAGAAAATTTCTAAACAACAATAAATTAATCAGCATGCAACAACAACAAACATCAGGTGCTTTTATTGCAGCTTCTTGGGCAGCAGTAGGCATTGGTTTAATAGGTTTCTTAGTAGGCTTATGGAGAGCCGAAATGTTACTCAATGAGAAAGGCTATTATTTCACTGTATTGATATTGGGTTTATTCTCCGTAATATCCCTACAAAAAAGCGTGAGAGACCGCTTAGAAGGCTTTCCCGTCACAACAATTTACTACAATATTTGCTGGGCAGCGGCATTCTTATCTGTTGGCTTATTGGCTGTCGGCCTATGGAATGCAGAACTTCTTCCAAGCGAAAAAGGTTTTTATATTTTTGGCTTTTTACTGTCCTTGTTTGGTGCCATTGCTGTACAAAAAAACACAAGAGATACCGCAGAAGCAGAAAGACTCAGCCAAAAGAAACAAAGTGCAGGATACAATGATTTTGATAGTGAAGTTAATGATGCGTTAAACAACAACTCATAATGCTTTTTAGGAGAGACTACTTGAAAACGAAAAAAAGCAAAAAACTCTTTAGAAACAAATGAAATTTGAATTAAGACCAATATTGTCAGAAATAAAAGAACTCTACTTAAAACCAATTTCGAATAATCGGTTTAAGGAATACACTTCCAAATTACAAGGAAATTCTAAAGGAGATTTAAGCTTGCCCATTGCAGGATTTAACCCTATGGCAAAGGAACATATCATTCAAAAAATAGAAGAATTAGAGTCTTTAAAAGCTGAAATGATATTGAAAGACGTTATTGAAGAATTCAATGCCAACTTAGAGAAAACAAATTCAAGAAAGATAAAAGTCGTTTTGAATATAGCAGATGACTTGAAAGGAGGATGGACAAATTTTTACTCAACAGATTTCGATAGCAAATTCTAATTAAATGCATTTGTAACTCGTGGTTTTTGTATTTCATATTTTTGGACAAGCGAAATTTATACAAAAAACCTAATTAAGTGCAGAACGAGTGAATATTTAAAACGTACACTGTATTGGATAAATAACTCAAAACCCAAAACGCTTGAAAAGCATTTAGAGCAAGAAATTTTCGTTTTAAAAAATACGTTAGATAAAAACGGTACAATTGATGGATTGAAATTTGAAACAATTGAGGCTTATTATTTAGCCAATAAAAAATCAGAAGAATTCGATTTGATATTTAATTTTCTATATGGTGATATTGCTTCTGAAAACTTAGGCTATAAAAAATATGGAATCAAGGATAGCGCAGGTTTTGATTATGCAAAATTTATTTCCATAAAAAGGTAAATTACTATTAATGTGAAATATCTCCATAAAACAGAAAAAAACAAAACTCAACTTTCCTCGTTCTGTCTACCCAAAATAGCCTCGATAGAAGCGTTATACCAAAAGCAGCATGGGCATTGTAGGGGCATGGCCTTTTGGTATAGTAGCGGATAGCGAGACCCTGCATCACGACGAAGCACTGAACCATTCGCTCCAAATTAAAAATATATTAATAAGAGCTTGTTGGAACTTTGAACTTAAAAAGAAAGAAGTAAAATATAAGACTTTTATTTACATAAAAAAGAAATCAATCCAGCACTACCACTCGAATAACAAAAATAGCCAATCTAATTTTTTTAAGGAGAGAACGGTAAAACCCTCTGTCGTTACGGCAGTCCCTGCTATACATTCTTATGGCTTTAGGTAATTGAACGGAGTCGAAATGACAACCACTTAAACTACAAAAACGACTTAAACCAAAGAAAGCCATACCATTTCTATCAGGTCTATTTTGCATGTGTGTACTTCTATTGGAGGTATTGAGGCAAGGAGGTTATATTATTGTTTGGGTAAATGTAAAATTATACATATGTTTATATGGGGAATTGGGGGGTATCAGAATATTGGTGTGTTAGATACACTACTCCTACATCGTAGCATTTAGATTTGAACGATGATTCGTCGCTTTTTTTAACGGCGTTGTACTCAGGACAACGATTACGGTGGGAGGTCATTTTTAAATACAGCGGATTAAAGAAAAAGAGAAAACCCAACCCCACACAAGCATTCAGTTTGTTCCTCATCCCTGCTTTTATAGCTCACCCTTATGAATCCCATCACCACCAAAAAATAAATTGATGAAAATTTTCTAATTACAATAAATAACATTAAATTTGACCCAATTTAGTCAAGTACAAATTTGGTAAAATGACAATTGGGCAAAAAATAAGAGAATTAAGAGAATTATCTGGTATGTTTCAAAGACAACTATCCGCTATCCTTGAAATAGGTGATGGATATTTAAGTAAGGTAGAGAATGATCAAAAAATAATAAAAAGAGAACACCTCAAGACAATTAGCACAACATTTAATTGTTCTATTACTGACTTAGAAGCATTATGGATAGCTTCAAAAATATATGATCTTGTTAAAGATGAAAGGGAGGCCTTAAATGCACTTAGATTAGCCGAAGAGCAGGTGAAATATACAAAATCTCAAAAATGATTGATTCGACACCTAAGCAATACAAAACAAAAAATGACCTTTCTATGTCGTTTGAAGAGCAACTATATTTTTTTTTTGGAAAGAATTTCAATTCCTCAACAAAAAAAAGCCCTAAACCAGGTGAAAACCTAGGGCAAGTGTTCACTTCTCCTATTCTTGCTAAATTCATGATTAGTTTAATAAAGGGGTACATTAATCCTAAGCATTTAATACTTGATCCTTGCATAGGTCCGAACACGTTCTTTAAAGCATTGCCAAAAAAACTTTCAAATTGCTATTTAAAGGGCATTGAAATTGATGAAAACCTAATTAATGAAGAAACTAAAAAATTCTATAGTGATTCCAAAAGGACATTAATTCAAGGAAGTTTTTTTGACTTAGAATCTACAGAAAAATTTGACTTAATAATTCAAAACCCTCCATATGTTCGACAAGAGTTATTGGCTAACGGAGTGAATTCAAAAAAAAATATTAAAAATAATCTTTCATCAAGTTTTTCGACTGTACCATCTCAATCAAATTTGTATATCTATTTTTTACTTAAAAGCATTTTACATCTAAATGAAAATGGAATAATGGTAGCTGTAATTTATGATAGTTGGCTTTATAGCAGTTTCGGAATATTTTTAAAAGAATCATTTATAAAATTAGGACATTTAACCAGTATATATCATTTTAAGAAAAGTGCTTT
>Ga0114952_1003642_pt1 | contig 10835 bp, 10 predicted proteins | sample SidtaG_2_FD_87303 | JGI IMG/M metagenome (GOLD analysis project Ga0114952, IMG submission 87303) | Marine algal microbial communities from Sidmouth, United Kingdom - Sidmouth_Asex2 metaG | ecosystem: Host-associated > Algae > Red algae > Unclassified | place: Sidmouth, United Kingdom | collected... | reverse complement strand
GTTCGAGGGTCATCCACGGTAGAGAAGTGAGTCGTTAACCAAGTTAACGGGTTAGAGGAAGTCGACATTTGTTTTGGCCGACAAAATACTCACCAGACAGAATCTCTAATGCGATTGCCCTGTTTCCGGAGACCCCGCCAGCGGTTTGCTGGCGGGGGGTGAGCACGTCGGAGAAGGCGGAGGGGCTACGCGGCGACATTCTCGGTAATTTCTATTGACTCGGCTTCGTAATCGGGGGCGTGGTAACCATCCTGCAAGAGGATGCAGTCGGGGTGGGTGACGGTATCGTCGCGGTAGATGGGCGGTAGCACCTCGCGCATTTCATCGGCCTTTGCCATTGCTTCGGTTGGCAACTCTTCAAAGCTGAAATCGGCTACGTAGTACGGGCCATACTCGGGATGCTTGCGGGGCAAGGGCCGGACGGTAATAAGGGAGGAAATAGGGCTGATGCCATCGTAAACCATTCGCTTACCGGCGGCGTCGTAAAAACGGTCGACGCTGGAGGAATGGAACAGGACACCGCACACGTGGCCACTCTTATTGAGGAAGAAGATCTCGAGCCATTTACGATCGGGACCTTTGAACAGGGGTGCGGTAAAGACCCGCAGGGCCAGAGGCAGCAAGGAGAAGGCGGAGCCGTCGGAAGTGATTTCCTTTTCCGTCTCGTAATTGAGGGTACCTTTTTTAGCGTTGAATCGGTAGTTGCGGGGAAGGCCTTCGAGGTAGGTAACGCGCTCGGGAAGTGCCTTGGCGAAGGATGCCGGGTTGGATAGTGGGGAGTAATTGGTTGTCATGGTAATGGTTGGTGATTAAGCCCCCCAGCCCCCAAAGGGGGAGTTTTAGCGGAAGGCAGATATGAATGGATTTTTATTTTTAGCCGAAATAGAAAGCCATTTCCTCGACGGCTTGGATGTCCTGGTCGGAGACCTCCGGGGGGCCGTAGGCAGGGTCCATGGCTGCGCACTCGTGGTCGTAGCCGTGGTACTCTGGTGGTGTGCTGCCGTTGCCGTAGAGGAAGTCCAGGTCTTGTTCTTCCTCGCTCTTTGGGTTCTGATAGCGAGAGGGCGAAGGGATATCGAGGCAACGAACCGCTTGCAGTGGGCCGGGGCCGGGCTCGTCTGGTGCCGGCCCTCCGGAGAAGGCACCTTCTTCGTCCTCGTCCCGATCGGGGCCGATCTCTTTTTCTAGCCAGTCGAAAAGCTTTCCCTCGTAGACTTCCGAAGGGTAAAAGAGTGGGATGAGCTCGAGAGCGAGGGTCTCGGTGACGGTGCGAGCCGTAGTGCCTACCGGCGCGCGAAAGACGGCGAAGTGATCACCCTGGCGGGCGATTTCGCTCCAATCTTCGGGTAAGGTTTCCGGGAGGCCGAGCGGAGAGGTAGAAAGGACGGCAAAGGTGCCGTGGGCCTTACTGACGGGGAGTGTCTCGGTCGCGCGGATAACGTCGGCCAGCAGGTGATCGACGAGGAAGCGGCGGGGCGCAAGGCCACGCCAAAACTCGAAACCGGGCATACCGGTGGCCCGCGCGAGTAGCGTATCTAAAAGCATTTGTGTGTAGTAAGTGCCTCCGGCAGCCTTGAAAAAATCGGCTTCCGGAGGCGGTGATCTATAAAGTTAAAAATGGTATAAACGACTGTAAGTCAGCCCCTTAACCTACTTAAAGATACGAGTTTTAGTTGGTTTTATAAAATAAAAAACACAAATAATTGCATTTAATTTGCTGGTTGTCAATGAGTTACGACCGGTGACGCTTCGCGGGCATGGCTCCCCGGTTTCGATTGTCGGCTCTTTGATTTTGCGCAGGGTGCCGGGCTGATAATGGTTGAGCAGCGCCCCGAGCCTCGGCACCAATCCTCCCCGCTATTGCGCGAAGCACCGGACCCCGCAGCCCCGGACGCAGGGCGCGCCGCTGCCGCCGCCCGGGGCCACGGGCAGCCGAGCAAAGAGAAAAATCCGCGCATAATAATGGTCGCCCCGTTGTTTGCTGCGAAGGGACTGTGTTGTAGTTCGCGACAATGCTTTCCCGGAGTGGGCGAGCATCACGCCCGAGACAAGGGGCTGCGATGCCCGGGTAAGGACGGCGGCCGCGACCACGAGCCACCTGAGGGAGAAAAACCGCGCAAAAAAGCCAGCACACTTGACGGGCTTTTTTGCGCGGTTTTTTCCCCGGAGGTGGCGCTGGGGGCGTGGCTGCCGGCACGCCCGGGCCCTGCGCCCTGTGAGGGGTGCCTTAAAGGGATTCCTCTCTGTCCTTCGACTTCACGTTCCGAAGGACAATCTAGTTTGTCTTCGCCCTGCTTCTCCAACTTGGTTTGCACCTGCGGCCGCGCCCAAAAGGTGCTCCCCCCTACCCTGCTCTAACGATCGCGGCATGAAAACTTGATCGAGATAAGTGGTGAAACAGTATATGTCAATAGTGTTCACTAAGCTACACATCGCGTATCTCAACTTTACTAAGCTCCTTGCAACTTCTCAAACTTGCCGTTTGTTTTAAGGATAAGTGTTATTAAAAGTAAAACATAAAATATCATGCCACTTAAGCCAGGACCGAAAAGGATAGCTAAGTCAACCGGCAAACCCGACAGACGCCAGAGAGATAACAAGAGTACTCCAGGTAATACTCCTTCTCTGAAGCCTTCAAAAAGCACGAAGACGACCCGAAAGGCGCCTCCAAAGAAGTAGGAGCTCGGGGTGAGGTGGAGGATTCCATTGCCATGGAGCCTACAAATCCAATCTTTATGAAAATGTTTAATTTATAACATCTAAGTTGAACGTAATGCAACCTACACGGGAGGTTATTATCTACCCGGTTATGAAATTCCAATTGGGCTAAGGAGACGGAGAATAGCCATCGCGTCCCTTTCGCTGTTTCTAATTCTCTAAACATTATTGTAATAGACATATTGGGTGAAACACACTGAGTAGTAGTGTTTCAATTTAAGACTACGAAGGGGCAGCCATACGGCCGTCCCTTCGTCATTTTCTAAAAACCTCGATCAGAAGATAGACGATCCCGCTAGACTGCCGGAGGCGGTCTTAGGGTGGTGGGTGGGCATCGGCTTGTTTGGTCTGCCACTGTTGGCGGGGCGGCTTTGTTCTGGGATCGAGACTATGTTTTCGGTTCGAGAGAAAGTAGAGCGGCCCGGTTTTTTGCGCGTCCGCCGGGGAGTGCGTAGCCCCCGTTGGACGCGCGAAAAACCATGCCGCAAATAGTAGAGACAAAAGCTAATCGTTCGAGAAGCCGCCCCGCCAAGTGTGGCATGCCGTTTTTTTCGAAGAGCAGGGTTCAAAGTGGTGGAAGTGGTAGCACGGTTGACCGCTACGGGTGGACGGACCAGCTGGAAGCATGGAAGCTGGTCCTGGCCACCATCAGCGGGTGACGGTGCGGGGCATCCGAAGGGGAATACGTTTAGGGTTCGGGGAGGTCGCAACTCTTTCCTCAGCGCCGGACCTGGTTAACGGGACTGACCGATTCATCGCTGGCGCCTTTATAATGGTCTGCCGCTCTTTGCGCGCCTGTTTTGCTCACAGCTCGAGACCAAGCTCTTTACAAAGAACAAGGTTAGCGGCGCGGTGGACGGCAGGGGTGGCCACGAAGCTTCGTAGTGGCCGCCCCTGGCGTCCGCCGGGACGCGGGAGGTGGAGATTAAGTTTCGGGAAGGGGAGAACCGGCGGGCAAAGTGGGGCAAGCCGCTATCCTCCCCCGGCCCCTCCGAAAGAGGGGAGTCAGAGAGCGTTGGCTGGGGTTGTGTCACCATGCAGCACGGTTCGCCGCCGACGAGCGGCCAGCCGGAGGATTCCGGAGGCTGGACGGGTGGCGGTGGCGGATGGTGCGTGGAATTTAAGATCAAAGCTTAGGAAGGTAGTCCCCTATCCTGCTCCTCCAACTTACTTTGCATCCTGCGGCCGCGCCCTAAGTTATGAATCTACTATAAAGTTTCCAGTAATTACTGAGATGATTGCTATGATGACACACAAGTAAGTGTATGTGTGTAGATCGTGACTGAATCTAGTTTCGGAGCTTTAGACCGCACAGTAATCTGTGACAGAATTCTGGAGCAGTCTGCCGCGAAAGCCGTACCTTTATAGTAGGAAAGAGCGTTAAGAGCAGCAGACATATAATCTAACCTTTTCTTTCCAGTATTCTCCCGTTATGGCTAGTGCTGACCAAATCAAGGCTCTTATCAAATCTCATTACACGAGTGATTCCGAGCGTTTCACGACGTTGGCCTTGCAAGTGGCTGCTGCTGAAGCCAGAAAAGGTCATGGTACGCTTGCGGCTGATATCAAGCAACTTGTTACCAAGGGTAAAAAGCTAACAAATCCGCTGCGGGCACTCTCGGTCAACTTGCCACTGAGCGACTTGATGCAGTTCAGCGAACCGCGTCATAAGTTATCAGAATTGGTAGCTAATGATGATTTAAAGGAGTTGCTGGCACGAATTATCCACGAGTTCCGTCAGCGAGCAAAATTGGAGAAGCATGGCATGAGTCACCGGCGCAAGATCCTCCTGACCGGGCCTCCTGGAACAGGAAAGACCATGACGGCGGCAGCAATTGCCCAGGAGTTAGGTCTTCCCTTTTATGTGATTTACACAGACAAGATCATCACTAAATATATGGGAGAGACAGCAGCTAAGCTCCGTCAGGTATTCGATTTTATTTCCAGCAATCTTGGCATTTACTTCTTCGATGAATTCGATGCCATCGGAGCTGAGCGATCACGAGATAATGATGTAGGGGAGATTCGGCGCGTGCTCAACTCTTTTCTACAGTTTTTGGAGCAGGATGAATCCGCTAGTTTTGTCTTGGCGGCTACCAATCACGTCTCCATACTCGATCAGGCGTTATTCCGTCGCTTTGACGACGTTCTTTTCTACGAGTTACCGAACAGAAAAGAAGTGATCCAATTAATCGGTAATCGGCTGGCTAATTTTAAAATCAGGTTCGCTCCTTCAACTATCCCTTTTAATGTTTACGAGGGATTAAGCCATGCGGAAATCACTCAAGCCTGCGATGATGCGATAAAAGCATCTATATTAAACGGTGACTCTCTCATAATAAAAGACGTGCTCCTGAGAATGCTAACCGCTAGAAAACGGGTGTACGGGATAAAGTAAGCCTTAGATGTCTCAACGTTTTCCTTTACTTTTCGTCAAAGACCGCGCATCTGCGGAGCAATATACTAACCCTACCAACCCTCGTGGGCCACAACCTCAACAGCGTCACCGAGCATCTCACGGAGAATACATCAAAGGGAAACTCAACGAAGTCTGGAATGAATTCGAGGGACTGAACCAAAACCGAACGGCTGCCGGATTAACCCAGCCCGCTGGTGTGTACGTGGACTTCTTCAGTTCGCACGATTTCGACTTGGCGTTGAAAGAACTGGAAAGCCTTAGAAAAGGAATAAGGCTTGCGACGGTAAGAACGATTAAACGGAAGATTGCCGATAAAGTCGCTAACCAAACCATTGCAACCGTATTTATTCCCAACGGACAGCGGGGGTTTTTCCTAGAAAAAATACGTCTGTATCTAGAGGAAGAAACCCTATTAGGCCACCCGAAACAACGTAAGTTAGTTACCAGCATAGACGATATTGCGCTCACCCTACTGGAGTCATTCTGGCAAGACATGTTAGCCTCATTACCTGGAGACACCGCAGAGTGGTGTGAAGTGTGGGTCCGGCAGGAAGAGGAGAATGGACTCCCAAAAGATCGTTTGTTCGCTTTCTGCGAAGCGTCCGATATAGAATACCTAGAGGAGGAAATTAGATTTCCGGAGCGTCGTGTTTACCTCATCCGTGCCAACCGCGCTCAGTTGACCGATCTTTTCCAATCCTACGAGTACTTGGCGGAATTACGTCGAGCACGACAGCCCGTGAGTTTTTGGATAGGGGAATCGAATGTCGAGCAAGGTGATTGGGCAAGGAACTTACTCAATCGGTTAAATATTCAGGATGAGACGAACACACGTATTCTTGTTCTTGATACGGGAGTAAATAATGGACACCAGTTGATAGGTCCGTTACTAAGTGATGAAGACTCACATAGTTACGATCCAGAATGGGGAGTAAATGACCACAAAGGCCACGGTACGTTGATGTCTGGCCTTGGTGTATTTGGAGATTTACATGAGTCTCTTCAACACGGAAACGAGGTGGTTGTTACTCACCGGCTTGAGTCTGGTAAGATTCTGCCTCCGACAGGAGAAAACGAACCACATTTATACGGTGACATAACCAGCCAAGTGGTCAGTAGCGCAACTATTGCCAATGGAGAAGCAAAGAGAATCATTTGCCTGGCGGTTACGGTTGATGATGACAATCAAGGTCGTCCGTCCTCTTGGTCGGGTGCCCTCGATGCACTTGCGGCGGGTTATGAGGAGGAAGATGTTAAGCGTCTAATCGTCGTAGCCGCTGGTAATATTCAAGACAGTTCTCTTTGGGGCAATTACCCTGCGACTAACGTTAGCACGGGAATACAGACACCGGCACAGGCGTGGAACGTACTGACAGTCGGAGCTTATACGCAGAAGACACTCATAGAAGATCATACCTACGCTGGATATACCGCGATAGCGCCAGCAATGGGGCTATCTCCCTTCAGCAGCACCTCAATGGTTTGGGGGAAGACCTGGCCACAGAAACCTGACATCGTGATGGAGGGTGGAAACGCTGGAACGAACGGTACAGGATTCAATACATCGGTGGAGGATTTGGATATTTTGTCGACTTCAAGCGAAATAACCAAGCGTCAGTTCGATGTTATTCGTGCAACAAGTGCCGCTACAGCAAAAGCCGCTCATCTATGCGCTGTTATTCAATCTCAGTATCCGGATGCCTGGCCGGAAACCATAAGGGGATTGATGGTTCATTCCGCAGAGTGGACGGATGCCATGAAAGAACACTTCCTGAACGGCCATTCCAAAGGTGACTATAATGATCTGATCCGCTGTTGTGGGTACGGCGTTCCCAACCGCGAGAAAGCCCTTTACTGCGCCAACAACCTGTTAACCCTGGTCGCCCAAGAAAATATACAGCCTTTTATCAAGAATCCAGGGGGATCAGTTTCTTCGAATGATGTCCACTTTTTTGAAATGCCCTGGCCAGCGGGCGTGCTTCAGGATTTGGGCGGGGTAGAGGTAACAATGCGCGTCACACTTAGCTATTTTGTTGAACCAGGACCTGGGGAAGTTGGCTGGAAACATCGGTACCGCTATCCTTCCTTCGGACTTAGATACGACGTAAACAACTATGAGGAAGATTTGAATCATTTTCGGCAGCGCATCACCAAAGCTGCACGGACCGTGGGTGAAGCTTTCGATAGCGATAATAACTCTTCTCGCTGGTTAATTGGAAGCGACGCCCGGCACCGAGGGTCTATCCATACCGATCAGATTACGGCAACCGCCGCCCAAATAGCAGAGTGTCGGTATATTAGTGTTTTCCCTTCCATAGGTTGGTGGCGAGAGCGGTCACACCTCAAACGATTTAATAGTAAAGCGCGGTACTCACTGATTGTCACATTAGAGACAGCGGCAACGGAGGTTAATTTATACGTTGAGGTAGCTAATCAGATTGGAGTTGAGGTGATTACTTTGTAACCATCTTTCTTTCTCACGGAGAGTGGGAGAGCTGCGGCCTGCTGCTCTACGAATAACAACGGCCTGAAGTTAAGTCACCATGCAGCACGGTTCGACGCCGCCGGGCGGCCAGCCGGAGGATTCCGGAGGCTGGACGTGCGGCGGTGGCGGATGGTGCGTAGCGTTGAGGATCAGGGATCAAGGAGGTAGTCCCCTACCCTGCTTGTCAACTTTCTCTGCAACCTGCGTTCGCGCCCACTTCGACTCCGCTCAGTGACCGGAAAAACTAAGTGCCGTGTGGGAAACAGGGACCGCCTAAAAGCGTTGATGGATTAAAGCCTACAGATTGGATGAAATTTAGATTACTGCTTATCCTGGTGCTCAGCTCCTTTGTTGTGAGTGGCCAGACCGTGGAAGCCCGCCTCGCTGTTAAAAAGAAAAAAGCAGCTTTTACTGCTTCAGCAGCTGGATCAGCTGGACACGGAAATTGAATCCCTGAAATTTGGTCAGATTCAGGAAGATTTGCGGAGTGTTGGTTCCCGCCGGCGAGCAGGTTTGGCATTCGGCGATGGTGCTATCCTATGCGGAGGAGTATGAGCAGGCACGGTGGGTGGCGCACATTATTCGTCCGGAAGTAGCGGACGGCCGGGGAGCGCGGACGAACGATTTCAGGGGAGATTCTTTAGTGGTCACCGGTTCAGACGTGGAGGCGGAATACTTTCTGAAATACCTGCAGTCGGACAGTCCGTAGGCTTTTAGTTAAAGTTCAGTTTTGCGTCCTTCACCTATTGCACGAATGCCCCGCCGGTCGGACCTTTACACCGTAGAACTTAACAACCCCTTTCTACGCACTAATAAATGAAAAAAACATTGTTTTCCCTCTTTGTTCTGGTTCTTTCCCTGACTGTTAATGCGCAGTCTGTTGAGCCGGCACCGGCTGATAAAGCCGTTGTATACTTCTTGCGGCCCAATACGATGGGTGCACTGATCAATTTTACTTTTTACGATGGGGATGAACTCATCGCCCGTTTCAACGGAGGTAAATATTACCGCTACGAATGCGCTCCCGGCATCCACGTTTTCTGGGCGCGGTCCGAAAACCGGTCTTACGTGGAAGCAGACTTGGCCGCCGGGAAAATCTACGTAATCGAAGCCCTGCCGGTGATGGGAGGACTAAAAGCACAGGTGCTGTTAATGCCCGTCGACCCAAACGAAAAGGGCCTTAGTAAGCCGGCTAAAAAAATGGTGTTAAAACGTCCTTCGGAAACCTACACCAGCGAAGACCTGGCCAAGTGGGCCGATAACAAGAGCGACACTACCGAGCGCGGTATGGAACGCTACGCCGCCATGAAGGAAAAGAAAAAGAACGTACGGCAACTAACGGTTGCGATGGCTTCGGAACCGGATGATTTCGTGTTGCAGAAGAAGGCGAAGGAATAGGTAAACGTTGCGATGTGTTCTGACTTAGCACCGTGTTCGATACCTGAGTTGGCCGAGGCCGTAAAGCCCCCTGCTTCCTCAGTACGGAAATAGTGCTTCCGCGAAATCAACGGTTGAAAAAAGTGCCTCACCGCAAGTGACGTAAAACAAAAGGATACTCTTTATATAAGAGATCAGCGGATAACGTTGGTCTTACTTCATTCTCCAAAAACAATTCACGATGCCTACCACCACAAAAGCCGCAAAGATCGCCCTCGCCAAGAAGAACGCTGAAGCGGAAAAAGCTAAGAAAAAGGCCCTTCGCGACGTAAAAGCGAAGATTGCTCCACCCGCCGGGAAGCCGGGCAAGAAGGGGGCTTCTCTGGTCAACCAGAGCAAGACTAAAAAGAAATAATCCCACTAACAACACTGTTTTTTGGCCGGCCTCACCTTCCGTAACGAACGGGAAGTGGGGCCGGCATCTTTATGGCACCTACTTAAACTTCAATCGATGACCCTGCGGGACTCCGTAAAAACGGCTAACAACAATGTGAGTTTTCTTGCGCGCGAAGCGAGCCTGATTTCCGCCGACCCCAGGGTTGACTCAGGAAAGCGGATAGCTTCCTTTCGACGCATCATCGACCTGGAAGTAGGCAATACCTGGCTGCGCCGCTCCAGGGCCATCGAGCGTGATTTTGGTCTGGCGAATATCTACCTCAAGTTTGAAGGCGATAATCCGACGGGTACGCAGAAAGACCGCATTGCTTTCGCCCAGGTGGAGGATGCCATGCGCCGGGGGTTTACGGATGTTGCCCTGGCCACCTGTGGCAACTACGGCGTTGCTATGGCACTTGCGGCAAAGCTGGGTGGCCTGCGCTGTCACATCTTCATTCCTGCGGGTTATCACACGGATCGCTTAGCGGAAATGGAGGAGTTGAGCGGAAAAATACACCGCCCTGAAGGCAGCTATGAGGACGTCGTGGGAATCAGTAGTGATCGCGCTAAGCAGGAGGGCTGGTACGACGCCAACCCTGGCGGAGCAAACACAAAATTACAGCTGGCTGCCTACGCCGGTTTGGGTAAGGAATTACGAAAGGGACTTGGTTATGCTCCGGTAAGTTGCGCCGTCCCGGTATCCAACGGAACGCTGCTTGCGGGTATTCACCGCGGGCTTGGCGCGGGGGAGGAGACATTAATGATCGCGGCGTCCGCTACCGCTAAGAACCCTATAGTCTATTCTTTCCGTAAGGGGCTCAAGACCTGCGTTGATTTGGATCCTGCCGGGATTAAGGAAACGGTGATCAACGAACCCCTCATTAATTGGCACAGCTTTGACGGAGAGGAGGCATTGTGGTCGCTATACAAATCGGGTGGCCTGGCCTATAATGTCAGTGACGAGCGGATGCGTAAGATGGCCAATTACCTACAGGAGCGGGAAGCAATGCGTGTATTACCGGCAGCTACCGCAGGGCTCATTGCCTTGCTGAAGATGCACGAAGAAGGCATATTGCCGGAGGGTTCGCACGTAGCCGTGCTTACGGCTAAGCGCTAAATGGGCCGGTACAATTTCAAAAACCAGAACTAAAATAATATGAAAAACCCCATCGACGGCAAAGCCATCGTATTCTGCGAAGGCGCCTTTAATACCCCCAACGGCAAGACGGCCCACGGGCTGGTACGCTTTACTTATCGTTACGACGTGCTTGGCGTGATCGACGCTAAATATGCGGGCGAGGATGCCGGGCTGGTCCTGGACGGTAAAAGTAACGGCATCCCCGTGTTTGCCAATCTGGATGATGCCATGGCGGAACTCAAGGACGTCGACTACCTGGTGGT
>Ga0114952_1003633_pt1 | contig 10862 bp, 7 predicted proteins | sample SidtaG_2_FD_87303 | JGI IMG/M metagenome (GOLD analysis project Ga0114952, IMG submission 87303) | Marine algal microbial communities from Sidmouth, United Kingdom - Sidmouth_Asex2 metaG | ecosystem: Host-associated > Algae > Red algae > Unclassified | place: Sidmouth, United Kingdom | collected... | reverse complement strand
CTTAAAGTGGTCTAATAATTTTTCTGAATAAGCCATAATATTATTTTTTAAAAGCAAGGTTTAAAAAAACGTTCAATTACAAATGTAACTCGGATTTTCAATCCGACAAACGTTCACTAAGGTTCTTATCTACTAAATTTTTTAACAGCTTTTAAGTTAAAAATTCAGCAAATAATTGTCGGGTTGAAAACCCAAATTACCTAAGTGTTTTAAAAACTTCGCTCAATCAATTTTTAATTTATTAATATAACAAATGAACTCAATCATTTGTTTGAATTGCGTTTCCGTATGCCGTGCGCCGAAAACCGTGCGCCGTTTTAATGTGCCGACCAAACAATGCTGTCAATATCTACACCTTCTTTGTACATCTCCCAAATCGGACTCAATTCCCGCATGTGGTTGACACCAGCGGTCATTTTTTCAATCGCATAATCAATGTCTTCTTCCGTTGTAAATCGACCCAAGCTAAAACGAATTGACGAGTGCGCCAAATCATCACCCAAGCCCAAAGCGACCAAGACATAAGAAGGTTCTAAAGAAGCCGACGTACAAGCCGAACCTGAAGAAACTGCCATGTTTTGGTTAAAAGTCATCATTAGGCCTTCACCCTCTACATGCTTGAAAGAAATATTGGTAACGTGTGGCATTCGGTGCTCAACACTACCATTTACATACACTTCTTCCATTGCTTCTTTCAAAGCATTTTCCAATTTATCACGCAATTTGCTCAAGCGCGCCGCATCTTCTGCCATCTCCGCTTTCGCAATTTCTGCTGCTTTTCCAAAACCAACGATACCAGGAACATTCAATGTACCAGAACGCATTCCACGCTCGTGTCCACCGCCATCCATCTGTGCTGTCACTTTAACCCGTGGATTTTTTCGGCTTACATACAATGCACCAACGCCCTTTGGTCCGTACATTTTGTGAGACGTAAAAGCCATCAAATGTACACCCGTTTCCTTTGGGTCAACTGGAATTTTACCAACTGCTTGCGTTGCATCTGAAAAGAACAACACCCCTTTCTCACGGCAAATATCTCCAATTTCTTTCATCGGTTGAATCACACCCGTCTCATTGTTTGCCCACATGATACTCACCAAAATAGTCGTATCTTTAATCGCAGCTCGCAATTCGTCCAAGTTGACCAATCCTTCGCTATCCACTTCTAAATAGGTAACATCGCCACCCATTTTCTCAATTTTTTGGCAAGTATCCAGCACTGCTTTATGCTCGGTCGTCAAGGTAATGATGTGATTGCCTTTCCGCGCATACATTTCATAAATACCTTTGATAGCCAAATTGTCCCCTTCCGTTGCGCCCGAAGTAAAGATGATTTCCTTCGAACTCACGTTGATTAAATTCGCAATTTGCTCGCGCGCATAATCAACTGCTTCTTCTGCTTCCCAACCAAACGGGTGGTTTCGACTCGCTGCGTTACCTGGCATTTTATAAAAATAAGGTACCATTGTGTCCACAACTCGCGGGTCAGTTGGAGTTGTTGCGTTGTTATCAAGATATACTCTTCGCTTATCCATGTGTTTTCTTAATTTTTATTCTCTGAAACATTTTAATTGTTATATAAATGCTTCTTATTTAGATTTAATCTAATCTCAGTTAAGCACGCAAAGATAACAGATTTAGGGGAAAATGGTTTGAAAAATAGGGAGTATTTTTTGAATTTTCATATTTATAGCTCTTGGTAAACAATGTGTCATTTTTTTAATTATGAAATCAAAAATACTTTTTACTGAAAAAAATCTTATATTTACCATTGACAAACCCTAAATGATTGCAATAAACCTATATCAAACAAACTTTTTTAATGTCATTTTTGTTAGAAAAATCCAAACAAAACAAAGCTGCTTTTGCTCTTTTAACGGGTTTAGACCATTATGCATCGGCAGTTCATTGTGGATATTATTGCTGCATTCAAAAAATTATCTACATTTTAAAAGAATATTATACAGACGAATATGAAGCAGGTTTGGCAGGTTTAAAAGGAGGACATGGCAATCGACATAAATTTTATATTGAAGAATTTGCGGGGAGATTTTCAAAAGATATAGGAGAAAGGAGGCGATTGAAAAATTTGCTTACAGAATTAAAACATTGTAGAATTGAAGCAGATTATCATGATGTGCAAGTGACAGACTCCCGAATTAAAAAAGTAAAATCTTACCTTGAAGAAATATTAAGACTCATCAGAAAAAACCTTGGATTATGAATATCAATGATAGTATCAAAAAAGCATTAAATAAAATTCAGGAAGTATTTCCAAAAACTACGGTTTCTTATCAGTATAAATCAATTTCTGATACTCATTTTATTCATGTTCTTCCTGCAAAAATCTATGAATCAGCTGCCTTTATTGATTTAGAATTTGCTTTGTTAGAGGAATTTGAGAAATGTAATGTAGGAGGAAGTTTCTGTTTTATAACCGTGGATTCTTTAGTTGAATTGGATAATCCAAGTATCGTTCTTGTTCCAAAAATCAAAGAAACGAGTAATTCTTATCGTGCATTTTTTGAGATTTCTGGTGCTACGGTTTCTCCACAAATTTCAAATCAGACAATTGAAATGGTGCAACTTCATTCTGATTATCCTACTATAATTGACGCTGGTAACAAAAAAACTGCAATGGCAGCTTAAAATAAGATGATGGAAAAAGCAAAATCTGGAATACAATTACGTTCTGTATTTCTAAAAAAATCAAGTTTAGAAAGGTCACAGAAACTGACGAATCAGAACATGAGAAATTCGAAAATGGGCATAAATGTAGCGTGCGAAATTGAAGGAAATTTGATTCACTCAACGGTAAGTGTTGAGATTAAACATCAAGATGAAACTACGCAGGAAATAGATTTTTCTATCCAAGTAACGATGACTGGAGAGTTTGAACGCATTCAAACATTTGAAGAATTTTCTTTAGATGATAACGAATTCGGAAGAATTAATGCCCCCTCTATTGTTTATCCATATATCCGTCAACACGTGCGTGCGCTTACTCTAGATGCAGGAATTAATCCAATTATTTTGCCTGTGATAAATTTTGTTAAATTATATGAAGAAGGGTAATTTTAACATTTACAATAAGTCTTCCAACCGTACTTCCGCATCCATAATCTCCCTCGAATACTCATTTTGGGCAATGCCATGATTGGTGATAAATGTTAGAAAAATCTGTTTTTTAGTACCCGTGTGTTCGATGAATTGTTGCCGCTTTTTTAGCAGGTTTTGATAATAAGATTTGGTAATGATGAAAGGGGCGGCGTGGAATTTTATTTCACAAAGGTTAATGCTATCGTCTTTTCTATCAATAATTAAATCTATTTGAAAACCGTCCGTTTCAGCAGTAGCCATAATACGCAAACTGGAAATTTCCGCGTAAACATTTGCGATGCCCAAAGCTGCTTTTATTTCATCAATGTGTTTGTGGCAAAGAGATTCGAAGGCATAACCCGCCCAGATTTTGTAGGATTGACTTGCCGCCAATTGTTGCCAAATTCCAGCAATGTATCTTTTGTTAGGTTTAATGAACCGATGATAAAAAATAGAATACTCATCAATCAAACGATAAAGTGACCCTCTTTTTTTCTTTCCAAAAGGCAAATTTTCCATCAAAAAATCTGAAACTATCAATTCTTCGATTGCTCGCTGATAGCTGCCTGTTGCGCTTATTTCTAAAGATTTTAAAATAGATGAACGAGTCATGCCATTTTGATAATTGGCCAAAAATGAGACTATTTTTTGATGCAATTCCGCATTGTTAAATAGTGCATTGTAGAGGTTGTTGTATTCATTTTGTAGCAAACCGTTGGGTGAAAAACACATTCTTTCAATTGCTACGGCAAAACTTTCTCCTTTGCGAAGATTTTCTAAATAAAATGGAATTCCTCCAAGTGACATATAAATTCTGGCTACTTCCTGTGTGGTTAAGCGCAACCCTTTTTGTTGTAAAAATGCACTGGTTTCCGCTAATTTAAACGGATGTAAATGAATGATTTCTGTAACACGATTGTGCAAACCGCCAGGGTCGTTGATGATTTTTTTGGTAATCCATGAAGTAGCAGAACCACAAATGACTAATAAAAAATGGGGTTCTTTGGATAAATAATCATTCCATAAATGCGCCAACATTTGAATAAATCCTGACCTCGGTGTGGATACCCAAGGCAATTCATCAATGAAAATTACTTGCTTTTGATTGTTGTCTGAAGTTTTGAGATAGGCTTTTAATCGTAAAAAGGCTTCTTGCCAATTTTTGGGTTCAACTGGAGAAAAAGAACCATCATATTCCGCCAGTTTTACACCAAAATTAACCAATTGTGCAGAAGTACTGCCATTTTGAATTCCAGTCATGCTGAAACAATACTGGGGTCTTAGTGTGGAGTCAATCAAGAATGTTTTTCCAACCCGTCGTCTTCCAGTTACAGCTAAAAATTCGGAACGTCGGGAAGTAAGGAGCAACTCAATTTTTTTTATTTCTGCTTTTCGACCAATCATTTTTTTACTTCATTTTAAAAAGTTAGCTCCAAATATAACTCTATAATTTGATTTATCTATTAAAAAAAGATAGATAAATCCAATTATAAATTTAAACTTAGCTATTTTTTACAAAATACATTTCTACTTCCCCTCGATTTTTTACTTCCAAAACACCCCGAAATTCACAAAGAAATCGCTGTCGTACCATCGTATAAGTTGCTGCGGAAATGTTCACTTTTCCAGCTTCTGCACTTTGTTCCATTCGACTCGCTAAATTGACGGTATCACCCCAAATATCGTAAGCAAATTTCTTGCTACCAACTACACCCGCTACGATGTTTCCCGTATGAATACCGACGCGCATTTTCCAATAAGGTATGCCTAATTCCGTCTTTTCGGCATACCGATGATTGATGAAAATCTGCATTTCCAGAGCAGCAGCGACGGCATTTTGAGCATTGTTATCGTCTTTTTTGGGAACACCACCAGCACACATATATGCGTCTCCAATGGTTTTTATTTTTTCTAAATGATGGCGTTCAATAATTTCATCGAAGGCTAAAAAGCAGGTATTCAACTCCGCAATGACTTCAGCAGGCGGCATATTTTCTGAAATGCGAGTGAAGCCCACAAAATCCGTAAATAAGACGCTTACTTTTTCGTAGATTTGAGGAACAGCCACACCGTTTTCTTTCAATTCTTTGGCGGTTTCAGCTGGCAAAATATTGAGCAATAAATTTTCAGATTTCACTCGTTCTTTCTCCACCAAATCCCGACTTTTTTCAAGTTGGGACTTTTGTGCTTCGATTTTTTTATTTTGTTGAGCCAATTTGAGACTCTTCTTTTGGGCATTAAAAAAACCAAATAGCACCAGACCAATTATCGCCAATAAGCCAAGTCCTGCACCAAAAAATAATCTGTTCATTGTCTTTGCCTGTTCGATTTGTAGACGGTCAATTTCTTGTAGATTTTTTAGGTTTTCAATTTCGGCATTGCGCTCTTTCTCTTCTGCTTCTTTTTGAGCAATTTGTTGTTGTTGCAGGGCTTCTTTTTGTTGCAATTGGGCAATGCTTCTGTCTTTTTCGGCAGCGTCCAATTGTTGGCGAGTCAGCTGCAGTTGTTGTTTGGAACGGGCTGCCTCTAATTCTTGGGTTTTTAGGCGTTCTTCTTTGATTTCTTGTTCTTGTTTTAGAAGGGTTAGTTCGTTTTCTTTGCGCGAGGATTCGAGTGATAATTTATCGGATTCGAGGCGTAAAATTTCTCGCTGCTTTTCCAATTCTCGAATGTTCAAATCCTGTACTTCCTGATTGACGAGGAGCAATTTTATTTCCTTTTCCGACCGTTCTAATAGGAATTTTTGTTGCAATAATTCTTGTTGCCGCAGACGTTCTTCCAAAAGCAAGGAATCGCGCAAGGATAAATGCAACCCATAAAAATCAAGCGCTGTTTCAAATTCGTACAACTCCTGACTGATGCGGGCAGCGAGTTGATAACTATCTTTTAAAACTTCAGCATGATTGCCTTTTTTTGCCAAGGCAATGGCTTCTTGATTGAAAATTTGTGCTTGATACCAGTCTTTTTGCCTAAAAAAAATAGTCGCTTTCAAATGAGTCAATGCGGCAATTCGCTCTCGATTTTTGACGTTTCGGGCCAAATCAAGCGCATTTTCTAAACGTAATTTACCATTTACAAAATCTCCCAAGTTAAAATAGGCAATACTCATATTGGACTGCAACGCAATTTTATCAATGGTACAATCTTGGGTTTCACAGACAATTTCAGCTTGTTGAAAATTAAGAATTGCATTTTCAAAATCCTGTAAACAATGATAATTGTAACCGACATTATTAGCGATTGTTCCCATCAAATTGCTACGGTTGACAGAGATGACTAAAGTTTGAATTTTCAAATTTTGCTCTAATGCTTTTTTACAATTTTTTTGCTTTTCATAAATAGTGGCAATGGATTGTGAGCTTCTAATCTGTCCATCATAGTTTTTTTGAATTTCATGGAAATAAACAGCATTTTTAAAAAAGATTAGCGCACTATCCAACTCAAAACTTTGTTGATACGCATGCCCGATTTTTTCTAATAAGACTACTTTTTTATCAAAATTACTTGTTGTCAAATTAACTGCCTGCCGATAATAAGTCAACGCATTGTCGAATAATTTTTCTTCAAAATAGATATTTCCGATAGTTTCCAATGCTGCAAATTTTTCTAAATCATCCGCATCCTCTTCCAATAAATTTAAATTTTCTAGGGCGTACCGCAGCGATAAAGAGACGTTTCCAGCATTTTTATGCAGCTGAATTAATTGTTGCAAAGCTTGCTGTTCCCCTTCTGGAAAATCAATATCCTTCGCCAATTGCAAAGCGGCTTCGGTACTTTTAAGGTCTTCTTTTTTCAATAATTCTTTTACAGAAAAACTGTCCAATATTTTGGTGTCCGTCGAATCAGGCAATTGTGCGACAATCCAGTTTATTTGAAATAAAAAGGTAAAAAAGAGGAGCGTAAAAATGAATTTCCCTCGAATTATGTTGCTTTTTCTGTTCATTTAATCATAAATAATGGTAAAAATTTGTCTCATCAATCCAACCGATATGAAATCCCAAATCGCCCAATCTGCGCCGACTGTGCATTGTAAAACAAATCATCGGGCGTTCCTGTGGCACTCAGACCGCCGTACTTTTTATTGAAAAAATTGATAATTTGAAAATGGGCAGAGAAATTCTTAGAAATGTTATACCTCGTCAAAATATCTAACGTATAGTATTCTGGAATAACATAAGTGGCTCGGTCAAATACTCCAAAATCATTAATCTGCAATATTGCGGTTTCACTTGTCGAAGAAGTATGGTATAAATTATCTAAATAAATTGTCCATTTTTCTCCAAGTGGTATGGCTAATTGTAGCTGTGCAGAAAAATTTGGCTGCTCAGGAACATTTCCCAAAGTGACTTGAAATGGTCCTGGTATTTGCTTCTCTCCGAAAGTGAAATTTATCCCCAACTTAACGCCAATCTCCCTATCTTTTACAGGGATTTGCGTTGTAATATTTGATTGTACTCCGTAAACATTTAATCGAGAATCTCCAAAATTGGTGTAGCCAGTATTGTAAATAAAACTGGTATCAACTGTAAATGGATCAAGACCCCGAGCAAAATCTTGGAAAGCAATAATGTTGTCCGTTTTGGAATAATAAAAATTGGCATCAATAGAAAAGCTCTTTTTGTAACTATACCGCAAACCGATTTCGATTGTCGTATTTTCTTCGGGTTCTAATGCTCTTCTATTGACAAAACCCAAGGATGAACCAATTGGACTACCCGTTGTATAACTGGGCAGGTCATCCAGACCAACCGTAAAGGAATTGGTATAATAAAAAGCAGAAGGCTCGCGAAAAGACGTTCCATAAAATGCCCGCAATCCCAGTTTTGGCGTAATAGGATAGAGTAGGGCAATTCGTGGATTGAACCTCGTTGCATATTGCCGTGACCCACTATAACTTAGGCTTGCTACGCCTTTAATCTTTGAAAAATTGAGATATACTTGCGCAAAAGCTGCATTGCTAAAAAAAGAATAATCACTATCACCAAACTCCAATCCTCCTGAAAAAACTTGTTTCTCATAATCAATAGACTCTACTGCAACATATCGACTTCGGATACCAAACAGCAACTCAATCTCTTTGACAGGCGTGAAAAAGAATAAAAGCTCTGTATTGGGTTCAACCGAGTCCGTCTCGGAATATCGATTTCCACTAAAATGAGTTTCATGAATTTCTTTCTTTTTAGCCTCAATTTCTATAGGGTCAGTAAATGTGTTTCTGATGTAAAAGTCAAACAGGTTTTTTAAATTACTGTCTACATATTGAGTAGAAGAAGTTCCATCTTTTTTGTAAAGAAGCAAATCTACATTGAATCTTAATCCCCATTTATTCCACGTCGGTGTCCAACCAAATCGACCATTGACAATGTTGTCCCGAATGTAATTATTGGGATTGCCATAAGAAACTGCTGTGGGATTCAGTCCCAAAGCAGAGTGGTCTTGACGAGACATTAGCAAGGTTGAAAAATTTAAATTTCGGTAGTTCAAATTAATACCAACCATGCGACTCAGATGTGGCGTTGGATTAAAATTCTCGTTATAATTTGGATTTTTTAAATAAGTAGAATCAGGGTCATAGCGAAGAGGATTAAATAAAAATTCTCGGTCACCAAAAATTTGTCGATTATTAAAAGAAGTATTGCTACCAAAAACGGAATATTTCAAAATTTTTTCCCCTTGCCCCAGTTTCCCACCAAACATGACGTGCAAACTCGAAAAAGCATCCGACCCCAAACTAATCTCTGCCTGCGTATAAAGCGGTCGGTCAGATTGTTTGGTCACAATATTAATTACACCCGCCGAAGCATCTGCCCCGTAAACTGCTGCCGCTGGTCCAAAAATGACCTCAATCCGTTCTGCTTCTCGTATTGGTAACTGCGCACCAATCGGCATCCCGCGCGTCGCATAGGGTTTCATCGGAATATCATTGACCAAAATTTTTGCGTAGGTATTGCCCTGTAACCCTCGCATCATAAAGGTTTCGCCCTCCAGTCCACTACCCGGTTGAGACACTCGAATGCCAGGAATCCACTTTAGCGCATCAACCAAAGTATTGTAGCCTTTCGCCTGAATTTCTTCTTTGGTAATGACGTAAATAGTAAAAGGCAAATCCTTTAAATCTTGTAAAGAACGGCTGGCAGAGACGACTTTTTGATTTAAAAAAGCATCTTCATCTGATTTCAAATCATCGACCCACAGTGCATCGGTTGATAGGAATAGACTATCTTGTTGGGCGAAAAGGGTCGTCCAAAAGGTAAGGAAGAATAAGAATAAGTGGAGTTTTTTTGCCATAGCATGCGCGTTCCGCAAATTTTGAAAAATTATTTGTTCCTATATACTTTTTAGTGTAGTTAGGTCAAATTTAGCAAAAGGTCGGAGAATAGTTGAAAGATTGCTTAGTTTTTAACAGAAAATCAGGAGATGTTGGGAATTTAGGTTGTCAATTTTTCCAATAACCAGATTTTTTCTGCGACGTTTTTGGTGTTTTCGATTTCGGTTTTGAGGGCTTGGAGTTGGGTGGGAGAGTAGCCTTCTTTTTGAAGGAGTTTTCGGGTGAATTTTATGAAATTTAGATATAACTCCTTTTGGTAACCAATATCTCTTTTACGATAAATGTAATTTTGAAAACTATCTAAAAGAGAATATAGCGCATCGAATTCTTGTTGGTCGTAATAGATTCTTGCGAGCATTCTTCGAGCACTTAAGTTGTCTAAAATGTCGTCAGTACGGACATTTTGCAACAGTGTCATGGCTTCCGAATAATTTTCTTTTCGATAATGAACCATCGCCAAATTGAGACAATAAGAACTTTCGCGATACTTTTTTTCTAAATAAATTTTATGGCTTTCAATGAAATTTTCAACCCATTGAAATTCTCCTAAACCCAATCCAAGTGCTACAATATTTTTATAATTGAATCGAGATAAAATCCCATTTTCTAAAAATACTTTTTGTTGAATTCCTTGTTTGTACAGATTGAAGGTTTCTTGATAAAAAGAAGACTCACGAGCGTTCAGTTTCTTGATACAATAATTGAGCGCAAAAATGTAAATTTCGCGCAATTCATGTGGCGGGAAATGATGTCCTTTTTCACTAATGAGTGTTCTCAAATTCTGAAAATAAGTTAAAGAGTCTTTTTCTGTAAGAATTTTAATCAATTGATAATAAATAACAATGGCAGGGCTATCCAACGATTCATTCTTTTCTAAAAAAGATTTAATAGCTTGTGAAAAATTGGAGGAAAAATCCGATTTTCCCAGTGCCTTTTGTGTCAATCCATGTGTTTCTTGACGCAGTGTATTGGCAATAAAATAGAGATTCAAATAATTCGAGGATTCTTGCAATCCTTTATTAGAACCCCGTGAATTCAGAAGAGCAAAAGTGTATTTTTCTTCTTCCAATAAGTAGCATTTAAAATGATATTCTTGATTTCTCAAATGCTGTTTCTTCAAATTATTTTGTACGACTTTCAATTCTTGTTCGAATAGCCGTTTTACATTTTTCTTTCGCAATGACTTTAATAACAAAATTTGCTGATTAACCTTATCTGAGGTAAATTCCTGATATGCTAAAAAGTCCTTTACTAACTGATATAAAAATGAGATGGTGTATCTAATCTTCTTCTCAATATAAGGCTTATTTGAAAAAATTGCTTTAAAAACGGTTCGCTTATCTACTGAAATATTTGTAGGATTCTTTATGTAATTAACGAGATAATTATACAACAAGACAACATCTTCTCTTTGGTTGTGAAAGGGGGACTT
>Ga0114952_1003632_pt1 | contig 10862 bp, 11 predicted proteins | sample SidtaG_2_FD_87303 | JGI IMG/M metagenome (GOLD analysis project Ga0114952, IMG submission 87303) | Marine algal microbial communities from Sidmouth, United Kingdom - Sidmouth_Asex2 metaG | ecosystem: Host-associated > Algae > Red algae > Unclassified | place: Sidmouth, United Kingdom | collected... | reverse complement strand
CCCTGATGACCAAAATAGATACAGGAAAAGCCACTCTCAAGCAAGTAGAGGGAAAGAGAATCAAACACCAAAACACACTCAGGAAACAGATCGAAATCAACAAAAAACAAAAGCAAAATAATCATTTTACTTCTACAATATCACCATGCGTTGAGCAGATGCCCACAGACTGAATACCTACTCCCATCAACACTTTGATAAGGTCGCTCAGAATTCTCTCAAGGTTTTGAACGGAGATGTTATGACCTTAGATAATGGAGCAATGAGGATGGCATTACCTTGAGATTTCATTGAGGGAATAGCCGTGACGACTGATATTTTTGCCAGTGATAATGAAACAGGGGAGAAAAGGACGGTAAACTATAGACCAGTCTTCCGACAGAATACCTACAAGCTAGAATCATTACCTGGACAAACATTTTCTATAGCAGATGTAGGTAAGTTTTTCCAACTAGCAATCTGACCAGATGGAACACAATATGCAGATCATGCATCAGCAAGTCCTGTATCATGACAATTTAGACTAGAATGAGTGATAGATGATCTTGGTCAATTTGTAGAAGTAAGATTTGTACCTACTACCTGATATCAACCAGCAATAGCATGAGCTCCAGCAAACGTGATCAGCTACAATAACCCTGTATGCTGAACTCCAGTAGCTAATGTACAAGATGCACTAGATGAGATCGTAGCAATACTGTGTCCAACAGCAAACCTAGCTCACGTCCCAGCAACGATCACTTCTCCAAGCTGAAGTATCACTACATGAACATCAGGAACTGACTCACAAACTTTAGAAGTAGATGTAGATCTCACACGACTCCAAGGACAAGTCACAGCAATGGAAACACAGACGACACTCGATCAGGTAGATATTATCTCATCAGGAAACATCATCACCAGCACGGTCTATTACACCTGAGAGAATGGAAACCCACAAGCTCAATCAGATAGCACGACTATCATCAATACTTGAAACTTCCTCTCTACTCCCACAGGATTAAAAATAGAGATCAATGGAGTAACAATCTGAGAAGTGCCACGATCAGCAATCTCTCCAAACATCACCATAGATACAAATGACACCCTCAACATCTCACCAAACTGAGTAGGAGATCTTATCCTAACTTTCACAGATGATAGCAACTCTAACAACGACCAACAAACATTCAACCTCACTCAATACTTTTGAGTTCAAACAACTACAGATGCAAATGGAGTGACAACAATAAGTCAGAATTGAGTAACTCTCGCAACAATTCATAGTCATACAAATGGAAGTGGAACAACGGTACAAAATAATCCAAACTGATCGATAGCAATCAATCTAGCATATGACAACGACCTAAAGATCGTAAACGGAAAACTATGAGTATGAGCAAATCTTGTGAGAGATACCACAACAGCATTAAGTGGTTATAAAAGAGAGCGAGTATGACCAACAAATAGGACAAGAATAGATCCAGACGGAACACTATACAACGAAACTTTGAATAGTGATAGATATGTGAGAATCCATCCAACAACAATCTACTTCCACAATAGCCTATGACCAAATAACGATTACACAGCTCAGATCAGAAAGGAAAACAATGGTAACTGGAGATTCAAGAACTCAAATGCTTTCTTGTTCTTTGCTGACGGAAACAATAATTCAGACTGATTAGCATATGGATTCTATCACGACAATACCTCAATCAATGCACCAGTTAAAAAGCTCTTTCATATAAGGGAAGACTGACATTTTCATATTGGGAAATGATCTGCAACAACAAATACCCCTAGTCCAGCATGAAATCCAACAAGGTTCTTTGTGAGATGAGAAACATGATTTACTGATTCAGCTTTTGAGTCAAGTGTAGCAAATTACTCAGGAGTGTATCTAAAGAACCTCACTTCAGCAAGTCCAACAACAGCAACAGCACAAGCATTATGAGTAACTGCAAATGGACTGATTGTCACCGTGGATAGCTGATGATGAGCCAGCTGAACCCAAGCAACACAGTACACATACACCTGAAGCACCTTACCACCATGAGTGACAGCTGGAGATTTAGCAATTAGCTCTGATACAAACGAAATTACTCACTACTACGATGGAACAAATCGAATCCCATTAGTAGTGAAAGCAACTCCAGAAACCTTCAGAGGATTTATCTTCCAACAAAAAGCATAGCAAACAAAAGCAAAAACAGAAATAGGACTAAGAACAAAAAACTACCCCTTTATTATTTCATTAACTCACATGTCACTCAAAAGATTTGTTTGAAGTACCACCCCAACAGCAACGGATCTAGCATCCAACACTCATACTCTGTATACCGTCCCAGCAGGTAAAGTATTCATTCTTACTCAAGTCTCTGTCAGCTGATACAGGGCAAGTATAGATGATATATCTAACTGAGAAGCTGGTGTGACCAATCGATATATTGGTGTAGATGGTAATCCATGAGGACATGCAACCTATGTCTGATTTGCAACAAATGCTTCCTGATGACCTAGATGAATGGTCTTTGAAGCAGGAGATAAAATTTCACTTTGTTGAGATATTTGAAGTGTATATCCATCAGCACCATACAGCTACTCACGACACATCTCAGGAGAGGAGTTGAGTGCCTAGAGAGTTCTCAGTAATCGTTTACAAAAAAATCAAAAACAATGATATTCCCTTCCTTTTATCACTCATTATTTGCCATGTATATCAAACTTCAAGAAACAATTCTGTCTATCAACAAATTCAAAAGAGCAGGAAAGATGATTCTGATCAATGATACAGAGAGATTTAGATATGAAACAGAAGATCAAGCAGAAGCTATAGAGAATGAGATTATTAAAGCTCTCAAAGTGAAAGTGATCTCGCCAATAAAGAAAAAGACCACAGCGAAGAAGACAACAAAGAAAAAGTAAGCAATTTATTACCTCACTCACCTCATGGCAACACCAGCAAATATCAACTCAGGGAATGCACATCTCGTGAATACCTACACCCATCACTCGGTAGAAAAGATAGCTATCGGTAGTTTATCAGTGACTGCATGATGATTCCTGAAGCTCACCTGACCCTTTATTGATCTTGCATGACCATGAGATGCGATTGAGTGAGTATCTCTTAGTAAGAAAGACTATGAATCAGATAATAGTACCGTGAAACAAGAAACCGTTATTTACAAACAAGTAAAAGAATATGACACTTTCTTGGTCAAAGTGAAACCTTGAAACACAGCGATACTCACTATGGTAGGTCAAACCGTAGACATTGATACTGACCAATATATCGATCTGTGAACAGTCGGATCATGAACACAATTCAGAATAGAACGTATCGTTCAGAGTGGCAAGGAGGTAGAAGTGATCTTACTTGATGCATTAGCAAGTAGTGCTATTCCAAGTCCAATCACTAGCTCATGAGGACTACAATGAACTTGAACATCAGCTGATCCAGTTGCCCTTGCATATGATACACTCAACCAAAACCCAGCCCCACCATCAAGTTCACTCTTCAGCTTCTATAATCCAGTCACCCAAGATCATGAAACGATAACCTTTACAGATCTAGAAATACTCTTGGAGCAAGATCTCCTGATTGATATGCCAGATGTTGCAACCCTAAGAACACTACGTTCAGGAAGTCAGTTAGAACCATGAGCCTTCTATAAAATCCCATATTCCAGAGGACAGGTACAGAATGCATTTGTGACTCTATATGCATCAGCACCAAACAAACTCTCACAATCCTGTAGCGTAGAAACCATACACGATACCCAATCTGCTCGGTCAGGAACATACGATCTGACAGATGATAGACTCATCTCTCTAGAGGACAATAGGGAAAATAGAGTGTATGGAAAAACTCAAGTAGATAGCTTCCCACGATGATCTCCGAGATTCATTAGATGTTTAGTTCAGACCTGAGCAACACCAATTCGATGAACCACAGCAGGTCAGAATACATGACCAAGTTTTACGAATGTGACCTTTGCAGATCAGTGTAATATCAACTTCACCTGAAGTAGCTGATCTGTGACTTCTAGCACATTCCATACCAGATCTAGATGGAACTTCACCAATACTCCAATCTATATTATCTATGCCAATTTTGGAAACGATAGCTACGGAGATCATGATAATGTGCCATACTTCAGAAGCTACTACTCGCACTACCATAGTACCATGAGATATTACCAGTACGGAGGTCAAGAAAGACGTGATTACTATTCGTACTTTTGATCTGTAAGTCTCATCAGACAGTACGATGGAACTTTATACACCTACTATGCAAAAATCTCTTCATACGGAGAAATCAGAAAGTATGGAACTGGGAGATTTAACTTCAGATATGGAGAGATTGGATCACGTGGAAAGTATTATGAAAGATCAAACTTCAATCGGACAGCAAACTACTGTCGTATCGGAGTGAATGGCTATATCAATAATACAGCAACGGTAGCAGGGAGGGTAGATCAATGTGATGTTTCCAGAGCCTCACTCCAAATCAGCTGAACAACAGATAGAGTGCAATACTGCCATCTGAATAGCTTCTCAACCCTTACAGCAAACTGAGGTAGACCAATCAGAGTCTTACTCCAAGGATATGCAATCTTGAGACTCAATGGATTCAATGCTACGAATGTCTCGTTGCTATGAAGAATCACCAAAACCCTGACAGCAAATAACACCAATAGAGGAGAAGTACTAAATAACTGACTCATCTAACAAACAAAAACTCACAACACCTTTATTCATTACTTCTACCCATGAACCATATCAAGCAACTCCACACCATCGCTAAGAAAGCTGAGAAATGACTCGCTCCCTACTTACAGAAAACAGAAGTCACTTTTGAAGAAAAACAAGAAGCCATGGACTTGGCTGAAGAACTGTTTGTAGGTATCGCAGAGATCGTGTGAGAAATCAACGATGCAATCATCCAAAAAGAAGAGTTGCAACCAGAACCAACAGCAGAAGATGAGAAAGTCCTTACCAGAGAAGAAACAGCGATCGAATATATCAAAGAAAGAAAACTCTCAGTGAGTTCAATCCAACGTCTAAGTCCAAAACTCAGACCATGAGGAATCTTCAAGACCTCAACCAGAAAGATCGCTGAAGCATTAGACATAGAAACAGAATGAATGAACGAAAAAGAAATCGCACAAGCAATTCACAAAACAATTTTTAGCTCTTCATCTACCAAACCATGAACAAGCAACACGTCCCAGAGGGAACAGTAGAAAACATCATCGCTTTCCTGAAGACCTTTTCCACCCAAGGTCTCTTGCAATCTATTTTGAGCTGAGTCGTGATTGTGATCGTCATAATGACCATCACCTGAACACCAGTCTCAAGTATTACAGACAGACGATTCTGACTCAAAGAACTACAGGTCAAGAATACCTACGAGCTCCAAGTCAAAACAATGGAGTTCTTGGAAAATGATGTGATGGATAGATTAGACGATATCTACAAAAGACTAGATAGTGTAGAAGAAATGGATTCACTACAAAACAAAAGAATCGACTCTCTCGACCAAAGAGTAACAGAACTAGAAGCAAGTCAGTAGCCCAAAACAGTATTTTTGATTATTTTTTTATCATTCATTATACCATCATGTCAGATACTATCACCAACAGAAACACCATCACCCAAATCACCAAACTCTTCTGATGAGCAGAAGAAGACATTAACGATCCACGTAATCGAACAGCAGAACTTATATGAGATGCTATGCCAAAGCAACTCAAAAAGATACAACCTCAAACAGCACCAACGATCAATCAAAGAGCAAACAAGGCAACGAGTATGTACTGTACAAGAGTATCTGCCTATAAAGCAATCTATCATAACCTAGAAAGGGGAGGAGAGCTAACAAATAACTACCTCATAGATAAAGCTCAAAAAGAAAACAAAAGATGAACCTACACCATAGGTAAATGAGATAGCACCCTAAACGGAGTAAAGAATGCAATCAAAGATTGGAATAAGGAAAACCCAAAAGAGAAAATGTTCTACTTGGTAGAACCAATTGGATCACCTACCTTCCGAGAAGCACTCAAGAAGTGATATATGATTGTGTTTAGCTACATAGGGAAGAACTCATACCATAGCGATATCAATGCTGATGGGAAAGTAGATCAGGAAAAGCATGAGTGATCAAGAATCTATGGACATGCATCAAACCAAGTACTTCCTCATGCAGTGCATGACACCAACACAAGAGTAGATGCTAAGAATGACTATCCAGACAAAGCTCTTGTGATAGATCAATTCCATGGAGCATGGCAAGACAATAGCTATGTCCTGAACATAGATGATATAGGGAAGCTCGTTGCGAATCGAACCTTCTATCAAAATAGCTACATCATTTTGCCAGAGAAAGCACTCAAACCATGAGTAAATATTGAAGATGTAAGTAAGATGGCGAAAGGGAAAAAGATTGCCCTAGTATCTCAGAATGCGGTGAGTATTGCTCGAAACTATTTCAAAGAGCCTAAAGCGAAGAAAGAAGCAGGAGAGTATGCAAAAGCAGTAGAGGATAATTATGGAAACCTGAGAGGGAAAACAGAAGCAGAAAAAGCAATCTTAACTCTAAAATGATCACTCAGCTTCGCACGAGAACACTTAGACGATCAATGAAAAGCACTAGCAGAGAAACTCTCACTCCAGATCAATAAGACTGGAATCGAGATCTCATAAAAAGAACCACCATAAGAGAATAACTACAACTTTCAAAACAACCTCAAAATTGTCACACATCATCCAGATGAGAGGGAAAATATAACAAACTAGTATGCAACTACTATATATCGAGTTTTAACTGAGCGTTATGGAGTTGTTTCTCTGAGATGGAGAGATACCTCATGGTAGTAAGAAGACTACTGTGTCCCAGCAATTTCTGAATTGTACGTATATCTGTTCCCTGTTCTAGCAAACGACAAGCAAAACCATGTCTAAACTGATGAGCATGAAGCGATCAAACTCATGCTTTCTTCGCACAGGTGCGAATAATATTCCCCAATCAACTATGTGAAAGATGAGTACGTAAGGACTTCCACTTACGGTTCACAAACACATACTCACATTCATCTTCTCATCTTTCAGCAAGATATGTATCAAGTGCATTCTTGACTGCTGGCACAAGGAAGACAGTTCTTTGGTGTCCTCACTTTCCAGTAATCAATACTTTGTCTCATTCGATATCTGCAATCTTTAGGTATAAAAGTTCAGCAGATCTCAAACCACACCCATACAATATGAATAAGATTGCACGATTTCTGATTCCACGGAATGTGTGATCTCATCCAGTAGCATGGATTAGTTGTTTGAACTGATCAAGATGAAGCGTGTCATGAGGTTTTGATTTGATCTTTGGGAGTACAACAGATTCATAGTTTAGACATTCATATCATTTGATACGAGCATACTTCAAGAGCTCTCTCACTACAATTAAGTACATTCCAACAGTACTAGTGGCTAGATCCTTTCTTTGAAGATGTAATTTATACATCTCAATCATTTGGATAGTCACTTGCTCTACTGGCACATCGTTAACGAAGTGGATGAATTGACGGAGTCTTGCTTTGTAGCCTTTGATGGTTGCTTCAGTGCAGTTTTTCTCTGCAATCAGGGAGAAGTTGATATATTGCTGGGTCAAGAAGGTAAGGTTCATTTCGTTGGTAAAGTTCAAGTTAAAATAGTCTTTTTGAGAGATCTTCTCATATACAACTCATGTATCTCTATCGCACGAAGCACGAAACTCTTGTATTCAGGATCAGCCCATTTAGAGATGACACATGCTCCACATAAATGGACACCATACATCTGAATGACAGGATCGTTGATATAGATTTTGCTCTGATCTATACAATCCTGGCACATTGAAGTTTCACATGATGCACAGTATCATTTACACCATTTATCTGGGCTCTTGAATGTTTCGTGATCTCCATGCAATTTTTCATGTTCGATAAAACAGTAATCACATAGATTCTGTGGTCAATTTACAAGCATATGTTGTAACAAAAGAGTAAAGTAGTAACCACTACTTCAGTATGTATGCAAGTCTTCTTTGGATACGTCTAGGATATAAGGTTACATATGGCGTTATATGATTTGATTAGATTTGAGCATCTGAACGATTTCAAACCAATCTTCTTCTAGAAGCACTACTACTGATCATTTTCTGTCAGCAGTCCTGTCTTTTCTAGAGATCTTTACATGACAAATACGGTATTCGTTCTCGTCAGGCATATGCTTTAGAGTATGAATTGCCTGAGCAACTCAGAAATTCTTATAGCACTTTGCTTGTACGATAAAGGGAGGAGTGAAACACAGATCTATTCATTTATCGTCTGTGCGTTTTGACTCAGATCTCGCAGTCACACAATCGAGAAATCAAATGTCTCTGTAGGATTTTGCAAGTGAGCGTTCATAGGTAGCTCCCTTATTTCTGGATTTGATGGATGGTCAGGGCATGATATTGATGAATGAATAGATAAATAGTATTGTTCACGAGCGAGAGAAACTTGAACAGCATTCTTATCTCTCCATTTCTTAGCATAAGCTTTGCACTTGTCAGGATTCTTCCTTCTCCATTCTTTCATATATTTTCTCTGATCTTTCAAAATCTTCTCCTTATTTTTGACATAATGTCTTTTTTTGATTGCTCTCACTTTGTCTGGGTTCGCCTTTCTCCAAGCTCTTGCTTGAGTATTTCTCTTTTCTTTGTTGTCTTCTAACCGTTTTTTTCTTGCTTTATTCATATAATTTTGACTAAGAAATAAATATACAGTAGATGCTACACTCGGTCTTATTCAAAGTAGCGATCATGTTTTACTTCCTCAATAGCAAACCAAGAATATCCGATAACCGTAGTATCGCACTAGATTATCAGCTGTTTTGTTAGTTCAAAAATGAGAACACAATATAACAATAAATACATATACAAGGTGTTATTTTCCGTCCTGTATCTGTAATAATATGAGCTAACACACAACAAGTAATCCAATGAAAAAGAGGAGTCATATCGATAAGCATAAGTAGCAGATCCAGAAGCAGGTCTCAATCAAGACATACTGCTTCCAGAACTGTAACTCTAACCGATGCATCTTCTCACTTTCTTTCATTACTTCTTGCTGTTCCAGCTTTGCTATTTCCTGAAGAAGTTTAAGCATTCGCACATACATTAATAAATCCTTACATACCCTCTAATATCCGTCACCGTCACTCAAGTGAGAGATTCTCCTTTTGATAAAGCACTATTGATCTTAGACCGATTATGACTAATGAATTCAGGAGCAATTTTCCCCATATCTACATCGAAGACGTGTGACTTACAGAACTTCGCTTTACCATCATCAGACTCTCGTGACTGCTTGCCTAATCTTTTGAGAATCCTTGCTATGACTTTGTTAGCAAGCTTCTCTTTCTTCTCCGCTATCTGCCTCCTATTGGCGTGAAGCTTTTTCGCAATGATTAAACTATCTACAGCTTTTCCCATATCCGACTCTACATCAATGATTTCATCAATCTGTTCATCAGTAAGTTTACTTGGATCGAGGACCTCATCATCTCAAAAATAAGAATCGTATGCATCTATAAGTTTTGTAATATCCATAATAATAAGTTGATTAAATAAGAATAAAAATATCATAAAATCTCTTGTGATCTATTATTTTTTTGCTATAGTCTTTTTACTTGATTTAGTAGAAGTTGCAGAACTTCTCTTTGAAGCACCTTTCGTAGAGGTGTTTTTTTGTTTCTCGGAATCTCACTCATTCACAATCTTTAGTGTCTCAATCGCTTTCACTCGATCACTAAAATCCAACGAAGCATCATGACCAATAGTTCATGATCTATCTTTGCTTACAATCTTTGGAGAGGTTTCGTAGTAATATGGCGTTTTCCTTGCTTATCCAGATACATATATCCAACGATGTCCATCATGTAGGCAATTTCTGTTGCATTCTTTCCATTTAGCATGGGAACAATCTGAGCAATAGAATCCTCATCGTTCACTATTTTTTCCTGACAGATGATGATCACATGCATAGGTAAACGTTTCAATCAGGCAATAATCTTCTTAATTTTTCTGCTGATCTGTCACCATTCTTTGATTTGCAAGCTACGTCAAAGTCTATTCTCCATATTCGTTTTGATGATCTCATTGATCTCAGTCAAACTATCAATGATCAAGGTCTGATACTCACTCGAATCTCAGTTTTTCAAGAATTTGTATAGTTCCTGCAAGTCTGTAATGGACTCAATATTCACATAATCTGGAGCATAGCCCAGAGTGGAAACTACCGAAAGCAATCAGGCTTCTGATGAAGCAAAGATCGGCTTCGGAGCAGTACCACCAAACACAGTCTTTCACACTCAGGATCAGCCATACAAGGTACATCTCACATAATGATCCTGAGGGGTAAATTTTTTAATTTCCATAATCAGAAAAGATAAAGAGCTAAAAGTACTTACAACATTCCAAATCTACAAACCAAAACAAGCTACACACTTACCTGAGTGAGTATTTTCTTTTGTGCCTGAAGCAATCATTTCTTCGCATCCTTACGTTGCTCGTCAGTCATGGGAGTGCTATCAAAATGCATCACATTCGATTTCCTTGATGGTTGAACATTGTCTTTGTCAAACCAAACGAGCAGTGTGTGATAGTGCGAATCGTAACGATCACCCTTGCTGGTAATGTAATTGAACAACTTTCTTTCGTATCTTTTCACGATTGACTCTCAGTATTCGTCTGTCAGCTCTTTCCTCTGATCAGGAGTCAAATTCAAAATAATTTTTCACGCACGCCCCAAATCACGTGAGTGATTTTTTTTCTTTTGTTTCCTTTTCTTTACTTTCCTATG
>Ga0114952_1003630_pt1 | contig 10869 bp, 7 predicted proteins | sample SidtaG_2_FD_87303 | JGI IMG/M metagenome (GOLD analysis project Ga0114952, IMG submission 87303) | Marine algal microbial communities from Sidmouth, United Kingdom - Sidmouth_Asex2 metaG | ecosystem: Host-associated > Algae > Red algae > Unclassified | place: Sidmouth, United Kingdom | collected... | reverse complement strand
TTGATCTGGATCGCGAAACTCGGTGGCTATATCGCTCGACCGTCGGATCCGCCACCCGGGGTTGTCAGCCAGTGGCGTGGCTGGGAACGCCTTGCCGAAATAGTCGACGACTACCGGGATATTCGTGGGTCAAGCCAAGTAGCCAGCAGCAGCCAGAAGAGATAAGGCAAATTCAAAACTGATTTCATCGGATTCAACTTAGCCGGGTGTGCTGCGTATGATCGACCGTGTGATTTGCGACTACATCGCAGTGCAATGACAGATTGTAACGAGTTGTAATACTTCAGGTAGCGGTCGCTCACAGCCCGTTCTCGAACACCATCGACACGTCGACGGGCATAGCGAGACTATGATGGGTTCAGGCACGAAGATCAGATGACTCGGATGGTCAAGGAAAGGGCTGGTATCTCACTGGTGGACAAGGCTTACAAGCTCGAATCACCCGCCGACAACATCGACTACTACCGTGACGTCGCATCGACTTACGATGCCGACTTCGCTGACGGTACCGGATACCGTTTGCCGGACGCCGTAGTGGCTCGATACCGGCAACTCGCGGCACCGACAGACTTCCCGGTGGCCGACATCGGTTGCGGCACCGGTCTGATCGCCGACGCATTCGACGACACCACGCTGGTCGTGGATGGCATGGACATTTCGCCGGAGATGCTGGCGGCCGCTGGGCACAAAGGTCGGTATCGTCGCTTGCAGACTATCGACCTCACCCGTTCACTCGAAACCTTGGCGAGCAACTACGGTGCCGTATTATCTGCAGGCACCTTCACGCACGGGCACCTCGGCCCCGAAGCGCTGGTCGCTCTGCTCGCCGTTGCCCGGACCGGCGCATTGTTCATCATCGCGGTCAACGCACAACATTTCGGGAAATTCGGTTTCGAGCGCACGGTAGGAGCCTTGCTTGCACGGGCCCTCATTACGCAGTACGACACGACACGTGTTCCTATCTATGACAAGACAGGCCACTCGCACTCGAATGATCACGCAGTGTTGCTGTCCTTTCGCAAGTGCTGAGCCGATCAGCGCGGAGAGTACTACCAGGCAAATTAAGCTAAAGAACGCCGACGATCAGGGTTATCCTCCAGCTACGCATACTCGGTCAGCAAAGTCGCGTCGTACGCGACGTCAATGTGTCTTCTTCGCCCGGCTTGATCGGGCCGGCAATATGACCAAGCGTCACAGCGCTGCAACCTTGCGGTTCGCACGCTGCGGTCCGCCCTGTCTGTTGTGGAGCGTGTACCGGGCCTTCGAGGCATCCGAGCAGGTCTTGCGTCAGCTTACGGCCACCAGCGTACCGCGCCACCGGTCGAACGAACGTTGATTGTCGACGAGGACGAGCGCGGCGTGCTTCCCTACTGGCTTGGTCCGACAAGATGAATAGAGTTGTCGGGCCGCATGAGCCTCGGCCCGCCGCTGCCGTGGCTCCCCAGAGATCGTCGACAAGATCAGACCGAAGCGGCGTCCTCGCGCTTCGCGATCTTGTGATCCTCTTCCTGCAAGCCCCGTTTCCAGTAGCTGGATACGTACAGCTGCGATTTTGAAACACCGCACACCTCCCTGAAGTACTGCCGATTCAGTTGCATCGTCTTGTCCACCGGAGGTAGTATTCGGCGCGTCATCGGTGACATCATGCAGCCGACGCATGTTCGGGGTCAGCTGACTGGCAGCCGTCACCGTCAGTTCTCTTGCCTTGCGTTTCCGAGCCATGGACCGTATCCCTTGATGATGTCAGTCTTTGCCTCGTCGCCGAAACATGTCCTTCGAGGCGAGCACGGCGCCGGCCGTGATCAGCACGCAAGCGATCCCGATCGCCGCATCGGCACTCGCGAGTCCGACCATCACCAGCAACAGCGTCGACAGCAACGGGGCGAGGTAGGACAATGCGCCAAGCGCCTGAATGTCACCTCGCTTGACGCCGTGGTCCCAGACGTAGAACGCAGCACCGACCGGGCCAAGCCCGAGCCCCAGAATCGCGAGCCATTCGCTTGCCGAGCCAGGCATGACCGTCGTCTCGAGCGCGAGATGAGCGACGCCCGCGAGTACAGCGCTCGCGACGCAGAATCCGGCGACGACATCGGTCGGGACATTGCCGAAGCGACGCGACAGCACCGAGTAGCCGGCCCATGTGAACGCCCCGACGAGCGCCATCGTGTAGCCGAACGCGAACTCGGTGCGAAAACCCACGCGCTCACCGCCGGTGACGATCAATGCGGCACCGCCAAACCCTGCGAGTGCCCCGGCAACGTGGTGCCAACGAAGCCTCTCACCTGGCAGCAAGGCCGAGAACAACACGATCAGTAGCGGCCAGAGGTAGGCGATCAATCCGGCCTCTACCGGCGGAGCGTTGCGTAGTGCGGTGAAGTACGCGAAGTGATAGCCGAACAGGCCTGCAATGCCCAGTGTCCAGACAGGCCAGGGCTGACGCCAGACAGCAAACCCTCGACCCGAACGCACGATCACCGCGATCCCGACGCTGCCGCCAATCGCAAAGCTCGTCGCGACGAGCTGAAACGGCGGCACGCGACCGCTCGCGGCGGTCAGCGTAGCGAGTGTTGCCCAAAGCAAGACCGCAATGGCGCCGATGAGCGTCGCGCGGCGGGTTGCAGCGTAGCCTTGGCGACGGAAATCGATGGTAGGACGCTCCACAGGAAGGTTGAAGAACAGCGTTGGCGAACCTGCCAGTGACACCGGCTAACTCTCCTACAGACTACAAGTGTGCGGCTGGATTGCAAACGAAAAGGGAGCGTTACTCGATTCATCCAGCGCTGACTGTCGCCTTCAACAGACTCAAGACGCTTGCGCAACCGCAGCGGCAAGGCCGTCGAGCACGAGCTCGAGTCCGAAGTCGAATTCCGCGCCGAAATCGTAGCCTGGTTGCATGACGTGTTCATGTGCCATCTCGGTAAGGTGGGGGTAGCGGTCATCCGGGACACTCTCCAGAATCGCCGCGGCCATCTCCGCAGCGCCTTCCCCGTCGTCGAACGGCACAGCGGCCTCCTGCAGTGCGAAACCGTAGACGAAAGCATCGATCAGAGCGTACGCATGAGCGGCCATCGACAGAGGCAAGTCGCGACGCAGGCAGCGGAGTACCGCCTCGTGATGAGCAAGCGTTGCCGGCCCTGGCTCTTTACGACTGTCCATCATCGGCACCGCCCACGGGTGACGTGCAAACACCGCGCGTGCGGAATGGGCGCGTTGAGCCATTCCGCTCCGCCAGTCCGCCTCCTCGGTCGGCAACTCGATTTCCGCGAACACCGCGTCGACCATGGCATCAAGGATCTCGTCTTTGTTCGCGATGTGGTGGTATAGAGCCATCGGCCCGACGCCGAGCGACGTGGCCAGTTTGCGCACAGTCAACGGGGCGACGCCGATCTCGTCCGCGAGCGCGATCGCAGCCGCGACGACCCGTTCACGTGTCAGCGGTGTCGGGCGAATAACACCTGAACTTCGCGACGAAGTTGTCGACCGACTGCTGGGTGGCTTTTCTTTCATTCGGTTGTCTCGATTCAAAGGTGTCCTGACAAATTGCTCACTAGCCGAAACGTACTTAGTATAATATGGTTTTCCTGTCGACTTTACAAAGTACGGTCGCCTGACGTTTCACTCACCTCAACTTCTCACCACCGGCGCCTGCCCGCCTTGTTTTTGCCGCTTCGGAGTAACCCATGAACGCCAATCTGGAAGTCTCATGCTTGTCCACGGCCGCGTCGGCCACTCTTCAAGCTGCAGATCCTGACTTGAAGCCGTCCACTGCCCGGCCGATCCCCAAGAACATGCAAGCGATTGTTCAGCGTCGCTACGGCGGCGCGGAAACTCTCGAGCTGGGTACGCTGGCGGTTCCTCAACCAACCGACGGGCAGGTATTGATCGAGGTTGCAGCCGCAGGCGTTGATCGCGGTGTCTGGCATCTGATGGTCGGGCTGCCCTGGGTCATCCGGCTCGGCTTCGGACTTACCGGCCCGAAGCAGCCCGTGCCTGGCCTGGACGTCAGCGGACGTGTCGTTGCCGTCGGTCCTGCGGTCGACGGCTTCCGCGTCGGCGACGAAGTGTTTGGTGTCGGCTCAGGCACGTTCGCCGAATACGCCGTCGCGGAAGCAAGGAAGCTCGCACATCGATCGCCGGATGTCTCGGTCGAGCAGGCCGCCGCGCTGCCGATTTCCGGAATGACCGCACTCCAGGCGATACGAGACGTCGGCATGGTTCGCGCTGGTCAGCGCATACTCGTGCTCGGGGCATCGGGCGGCGTAGGCAGTTTTACCGTTCAGATCGCGCGGCACTACGGTGGCCGCGTGACAGGCGTCGCAAGTACTTCCAAGCTCGACTTTGTTCGATCGCTCGGCGCCGAGCGGGTTATCGACTACACCCACGAAGACGCGCTCGATAGTGATACCCGGTACGACGTGATCATCGACATCGCTTGACGCCGCTCGGTCCGCGCACTACGTCGCGCGCTAGCCGCCGACGGCACCCTGGTCATTATCGGCGGCGAGGGGGGTGATCGGCTGACCGGTGGTCTTCACCGACAGCTCGGCGCCGTATTGCTGTCGCCATTCGTCGGCCAGCGGCTGAAGATGATGATCTCTCCAGAGCGAGGCGACGATGTCGAGCACCTTGGTGCATTGCTCACCTCAGGCGAGATCGTCGCGCCCGTTGACCGTACCTACCGCCTTGAAGACGCGCCAGATGCCCTATCCGATCTCGCGGCTGGACGTTTCAGCGGAAAGGCTGTGGTCAATGTCACCGAGGCAACCGGCGAACGGCACACTCAAGACGAATGAGGGATATCTGTAGATTCTCACGAGGGGTCATGCTTTGTGTGTCAAATCAGTCGGACAGAAACACGAAGTCAGAACAGGTTCACCTCGCATGTCCCTGCACAGGCGTACCGCATCGCAAAAAATGTGCTGTAGAACGAAGCTTTCACGCTCTTTTTACCTGTTCATTGACTCGCTGTTCGACAAGGAAGGCGGTGATCTTGTCCGCCGGTTGCGGACGGCTGATCAGGTACCCCTGTACTTCATCGCAGCCCAGCTGTTCCATGATTTCCAGTTGCGCGTTCGTCTCGACTCCCTCCCCCACCACCCGCAGATCAAGCGCATGCGCCATGCTGATCACCGAGCCCACCACCGCCCGCGAACGTGCGTTTGACTCCACCGCTTCGACGAACACGCGATCGATCTTGACCACGTCCAGCGGCAGATCGGCCAGCAACGACAACGAGGTGTAACCCGTCCCGAAGTCATCGATCGATATACCGACTCCCGCCTCTCTCAACCGCGACAGCGCCTGACGGGCCTGCGCCGGACTGTCCAGCACCGTGGTTTCCGTCAACTCGATCTCGAGCTGTCGCCCCTCCACCCCCGCCGCCTCCAACGCCTCTAACGTGTCCTCCACCAGCGTCTCTGCCTTCAGTTGCATCGGCGATATGTTGATCGACACCCGCAGATCGTCAAAGCCCATCGAGCGCCAGACGACGATCTGCTGCAGCGTCGCCTCGAGTACTCGCTGCGACAACCGGTCGATCAGCCCGTTCGCTTCGGCCACCGCCACGAACAGCGGCGGCGGTACGTACCCCCGAGTCTCATGCTTCCATCGGAGCAAGGCTTCCATACCCGTGACTCGACGCCGGGCCAGATCGAATTTCGGCTGGAACCAGGTCTCGATGGCATTCCTGTCCAGCGCTTCGTGCAGATCCGACTCCAGCCGGATGTAATCGTCCGATGCGGCGTGCAGACGGCCCGACGCGAACAAGTGCGCGACCTTGTCCGACTTCAGCAACGCCGCCTGGCAGGCCTCGCTTGCCTCAGCAAACAGACTTGCCGCCTCCTGTTCGCCGCCCGATGACAGGGCAATGCCGATGGCCGCGCCGACATACACTTTCTCCTTGCCCAGCAGAAAGGGCTCGGAGAACAATCGCTTCAGCCGCGTCACGACGATCAGCGCACTCGTGGTGTTGCTCAGTGAGGAGAGCAGCAGACCGTACTCGTTCGACGTTATCCGGGAGAGTGAATGTTCGGTCGACAACATCGAGACGACGTCCGTGGATCGCAGTCCATTCTGCAGTCGATCAACCACCGCCAGCACCAGCTCATCACACAACGCATAACCGAACGTCGAGACCAGCCGGTCCAGATCCCGTATCGCAAGCGCAATGACACCGACCAGATTTTCATCCCGCGCCGCTCTCATCAATTCCGCATCGACTCGTTGCAGAAAGATCGAGCGCAACGGCATGCCCGTCAAGGCATCGAACTCGCTGATCACGCTGAGTTCATGGTCGCGCTGTCGCAACAGCGCTTCCAGCTCCACCACCCGCGCCTGGCTATGGTCCGCGGCGGAAGGAACCGTGGCCTCCTCCTTTGCCGATGTCAGCGCCAGTGACTCCGGCGTTATCGGTGCCGCCGCATTCGGATCGTGAATCACGACCTGATTGCGCCCCCTCTCCTTGGCCCGGTACAGACCCTGGTCCGCCGCATCGACCAGCGCCGTTCCATCCTCCGCCCCGCACGACAAGTCGGCGACACCAAAGCTTGACGACAGTTTCGGCACCGCCAGTCGATCGCCATAAGCCAAGGCGATGACCGCGATACGCGCGCGCTCGGCAACCGCGGCCGCCGCTGTCGCATCCATCCCGGGAAGCACGATCACGAACTCCTCCCCGCCGTAGCGCCCGACGATATCCTCATCACGACACAGTCCCTGCATCACCTCGGCCGTCGCCCTGATGACATCGTCGCCCACCGCATGACCGTAGTTGTCATTCACCTGCTTGAAGTGATCGATATCGGTCATGATGCACGACAGCGGCGTCCCCTCCGCACCCGCCCGCTGCAGGTGCTCGTCCAGCTCCTCCATCAGCGTCCGCCGGTTGGCGATACCGGTCAAGGGATCGGTGGTCGCCAACACTTTCAGCTCGCGATTCTTCTCGTTGATCACTTCCTGGGACCGGCGCAGCTTCACCACCATGCCGGTCAACTCTCGATTCTGACGCTCCACCGTCGTCATTTCATCCAACGTCACCAGGACCCCTTTGCGCCCATCATCATCATCGCCGCCGACGAACGCACAGCTCACCAGAAACGCGCGCTCGTCCTCGTCTTCGACTGCTGATTCCAGCACCAGACGCTCGTCCGATATCGCCAGCCCGCTGTTCAGGGTTGTTCGCCAGGGCGCTTGCCACGCGTCCTTCTTTCGCCACGCCCAGTCGTCCAGCAGACGACCGGTAAGTTCTTCGCTTACCCGGTTGGCGATGTTCGCCGCCGACTGATTCGCCATCACGATACGCAGCTTCTCATCGAGGACAAGAACACCGGCACTGAACAGGTTCATTGCCGAGTCCACGCGCCCCGGCACGGCCCGCTTCGGGTCCAGCTGAACCAGCGCCCGGTTCAGAAAAGCGGTAAACGCCACCAAGGAGCTAAGCGCGATGAACGCGAACGACACCATCTCGATCCATTGATTGCTCGCCGGCGCAAAGACCACGCGCACCTCTCCCCACAATCTATTCTCGTCGAAGATCGGCACTCGCAACTGGGTCGCCGTGGAGGCGGAGGCACTCTCTTCGAACAGCGTCGTATCACCGACCTGCGCCAGTACCACGCCGGTGTCTCGCACCAGCGCCGCCGAGTGAATGTCACCGTTTCTCAATACGAACCGTGTGACGGTCGTCTGCAGTTCCACTGCCTCGCCGTTACTGGCCAGTGTCGAGAGCTGCACCGCCAACGCCTCCACGAGCACCTTGCGCGAGTCTCGGGACACCTCACCCGACTCGGCTCTCAGACCCAGCAAATCCGCCATGAACAGCACACTCATGCTGAGCATGACCAGACTGCTGGCCAGAATCAGCGGGCGCGTGAACGGCGCCAGGCAGGCCTTGTACAGGCGTTTGGCAAGCGGCGACCTAACCATGCTTGACGTCCTGGTTGTCGGGGTCGTTCGCAGCGGTTTCGGAATGATTTGATTGATCCGTTGTGCCGTTCTCGTACCACGGTTCTTCCTCATCCTCCGATTGCGCCAGAATGGGGACTGGGTCCAGCGGACGCCACAGGGGGGTGGCCGTGATGGTGGCCGAGAGTAACAAACCGGATCGCAATACCCAGGTCACGATGCCGGCGGTCAGCGAGGCGCTGACGACCGAGGGGGCAAAGGTGGCCAAGGGACCGGATTCTCTTGTTTGATCCAGCATCTGATCGATCTGCCCGCGCAGTGCAAGGATGGCATCCCGAAGCTCCAACGAATACGACTGCTCGAACTCCAGCAACTCGAAGCTCGAGTCCAGATCGGAGAGGCCATGCTCAAGCAGCTGCTGCAGCAAGCTGCTGATGATCGTCCCATCGGGACGACTGGACGGGGGTTGTTGTACGGCGCCCGAAGCCGGCTCGTTGGCAACACCAGAGACGACCGATGCGAACAGAGGGACTGTAATGACCGTGTCCGAGGTGCTGTTTCCATTCGCCAGGTCAGACTCATCTGCCTCGCCAGTTTCGCTGATGTCTGCCTCTTTTTCGAACGTGGAGGTGATCGCCGGGTTTGTACTCTGTTGCGTCATGTCGGGGGTCTCTGCATACAGACCCATCATTCCGTCTGCCTCATACTCCGTCGGCTGCGCAGCAGCCAGTGAGGGATCGCTAAAGAGTCTGACATCCAGCCATACCTGTGTGCTGACCCGAAGCCCCCCGGGATCCGCTACCGTGTACTCAAACCGGTCCAGACCGACAAAGTCCTCATCTGGCAGGTACTCGAGCAAGCCTTGAGCATTCAGCGTCAGTGTGCCGTTCTCCGGCTGGGTAAAGTCAGCCAGCGTAAGGGCGTCCTGTTCAGGATCTGAGTCATTGGACAACAAGGAAGACACGGGATCGATGATCAACTGCTGATTCTCGCTAGCCTCCAGTGTGTCGGCTTGTGGTGTCGGCGACTCATTCACGTCCACCACGTTGATCACCAAGGCCTGAACTACGCTCAAACCGCCATTGTCAGTGACAGTCACGTCGACATCGTAGCGCTCCTTTACCTCATGATCCGGGGGGGATAAGAAGGTGAGAACGCCGGTGTTCGCCACAATATTGAACGCACCGCGATCCGCTCCACCCGTCAGGCTGTAGATATGGGTCGCATCCGCATCGACATCCTCAATAGGGATCTGAATGACTCGGTTTTGATTTTCAAACACCGAGAGACCCAGAGCCAAGTCCCCACTGCCAGGGTTACCACCACCACCATTCTCAACATCACTATTGTCAATCACGGGTGCTTCGTTGACATCGGTCACCGTCACTGCAATTGACTGCGTGTCCGTGCCACCGTTGCCGTCGCCGACTCGCACCGTGACGTCATAGGTATTGTCGGCGTCCATATCGCCGGGTGACTCAAAGTCCGGTGTAGTGGTGAAAGTCAACCTACCGCTGGAGCCATCAATGGAGAACAACGCAGCATCGGCACCGCCACTGATGCGGTGGCTCGGTTTACCACCATCCACATCGGTGCTGGTAACCGTCAGCACAGCGGTCTGGTTCTCTGCGGCATTGGCCGTTGACGCTGACGTAATCAGAGGATCCTCGTTGACATTGGTGATCGTGATGTTCAACGCCTCGTCATGCGTAAGGCCACCCGAGTCGGTGGTCCGGATCGCTACCGCGTAGCTCGGCTTGGTTTCGAAGTCGAGGACACCATCCGTCAGGATCAACTCATCTGAGCCTGCACCACCGATACTGAACACCGCGGCATCGGCACCGCCAACCACGCTGTAGGTAAACGTATCGCCGGCATCCACATCGGTGCTGCTCAGCGTGCCGATGCTCGACCCACCCGTCGTATCGGTGTTCTCCGCGATGCTGCTGTTGCTCAGAGCTGTTGATGTTGGTGTCTCAATGACATCCGTCACCGCGATAAACAGCGCCTCGTCACGCGTCAGGCCACCCGAGTCAGTCGTCCGGATCGTCACCGCGTAGCTGGACTGTGACTCGAAGTCGAGCAAACCATCGGTCAGGATCAACTCATCCGAACCGGCACCGCCGATACTGAACACTGCGGCGTCGGTACCGCCAACCACGCTGTAGGTTAACGTCTCACCGGCATCGTCATCGATCGAACTCAACGTGCCGATACTGCTGCCACTGCTGGTATCGGTGTTCTCCACAATCGCGCTGTCGCTGATCGCCACCAGGGTCGGTGTCTCATTGACATCCGTCACCGTGATGCTCAACACCTCGTCGTGGGTCAGGCCGCCGGAGTCCGTCGTTCGGACGGTGACCGCGTAGCTCGGCTGGGACTCGAAGTCGAGCACGCCATCGGTCAGAAGCAACTCATCCGAACCCGCGCCGCCGATCCTGAAGACCGCAGCATCGGTACCACCTACCACGCTGTAGGTGAACGTATCGCCGGCGTCGACATCAGTAGAAGTCAACGTGCCAATACTGGTGCCACCACTGGTGTCGGTGTTCTCCGCGATCGCGCTGCTGCTGATCGCCACCAGGGTCGGTGTCTCGTTGACATCCGTCACGCTGATCACCAGCGCCTCATCGTGCGTCAGGCCGCCCGAGTCAGTCGTTCTTATGGTCACCGCATAACTGGACTGGGATTCGAAGTCCAGCACACCATCCGTCAGAATCAACTCATCCGAGCCTGCACCGCCGATACTGAAGACCGCAGCATCGGTACCACCGAAGACGCTATAGGTGAACGTCTCCCCGGCATCGACATCCGTACTGCTCAGCGTGCCGATGCTGGTACCACCACTGGTGTCGGTGTTCTCCGCGATCGCGCTATTGCTGATCGCCACCCGGGTCGGTGTCTCGTTGACATCCGTCACCGTGATGCTCAACGCCTCGTCGTGCGTCAGGCCACCTGAGTCCGTCG
>Ga0114952_1003629_pt1 | contig 10870 bp, 9 predicted proteins | sample SidtaG_2_FD_87303 | JGI IMG/M metagenome (GOLD analysis project Ga0114952, IMG submission 87303) | Marine algal microbial communities from Sidmouth, United Kingdom - Sidmouth_Asex2 metaG | ecosystem: Host-associated > Algae > Red algae > Unclassified | place: Sidmouth, United Kingdom | collected... | reverse complement strand
GCGAGCAGCCAGCGCTCGACGAGATGCCCGAGGAAGGCGGCCAGGGTCAGCACGAAGGTCGTCGCCACCCCCATGCCGAGCGCCGCGTCGAGCCGGCCGGAGACGCCGACGAACGGGCAGAGTCCGAGGAACTGCGCCAGCACGAAGTTGTTGACGAACACCGTGCCGAGCAGGATCAGCGCGACCTCCTGCACCGCTCAGCGCTCCGCCGCCCTTCGCACTACTTCACCCGCATGCCGGGCACGGCTCCTTCGTCGGGGGAGAGCAGATAGAGCTCTTCACCGCCGGGACCCGCGGCGAGCACCATGCCGTTGGAGACGCCGAAGCGCATCTTTCGCGGGGCGAGGTTCGCGACCATGACGGTGTGGCGCCCGACGAGCGCCTCCGGTGCGTAGGCGGTCTTGATGCCGGCGAACACGGTGCGCGTGTCGAGCCCGATGTCGAGCGTCAGCTCCAGAAGCTTGTCGGCGCCTTCCACGGCACGCGCCTCGACGATACGGGCGATGCGCAGATCGATCTTCGACAGGTCCTCGATCGCGATCTCCTCGGAGATCGGCTCGGGCGCACCCGACGCGTGCCCCGCGTTCTCGCCCCCGGCACCGCTCGTCCCGTCGCCGTCGGTCGCGACGGCCGGGCTCCCGCTCTTGGTGCCCTCGTCCGCCGTGCGCGTGGCCTCGAGGATACGTTCGACCTGCGCGGGCTCGATCCGCGTCATCATCGGCCTGTACGGCTCGATCGTCTGTCCGAGCAGCGGTCTGTCGAGCGCGTCGAGAGTGAGCGTGGTGTTCAGGAACGCCTCGGTCTTGGAGGCGAGCGCCGGCATCACCGGGGAGAGATAGGTCACGATCGCGCGAAAGAAGTTGAGCCCCGTCGTGCACGTCGCCCGAACCTCCTCGGCGCGCGCAGGATCCTTGATGCGAACCCAGGGCTCCGCGTCGTTGATCCAGGTGTTCGCGTGCTCGGCGAGCTGCACGATCTCGCGCATCGCCTTGCCGTACTCGCGCCCTTCGTAGTAGGCGAGAATCGTCGAGCGGGCGGCGACGAAGGCGCTGTATTCACCTTGCATCGCGTCGGGGAGCGTGTCCGACAGCCGCCCCTCGAAGCGCTTGGTGACGAACCCCGCGCAGCGACTGGCGATGTTGACCACCTTACCGACGAGATCGGCGTTGACACGGGTGACGAAGTCCTCGAGGTTGAGGTTGAGATCGGCGACGTTGTCCGTGAGCTTGGTGGCGAAGTAGTAACGGAGATATTCGGGCTCGATGTGCTCGAGCCAGGTCGCGGCGGTGATGGAGGTGCCGCGCGACTTCGACATCTTCGCCCCGTCGACGGACAGAAAACCGTGGCAGAAGACGCCCGTGGGTTTTCTGAGCTCCGCCCCCTCGAGCATCGCCGGCCAGAACAGACAGTGGAAGTTGGCGATGTCCTTGCCGATGAAGTGGTAGAGCTCGACGTCCGAGTCTGGACGCCAGGAAGCCATCCAGTCCTCGCCGGTGCGTTCGGCGAGGTGACGGTGGGAGGCGATGTAGCCGATCGGTGCGTCGAGCCAGACGTAGAAGTACTTGCCCGGAGCATCGGGGATCTCGAACCCGAAGTAGGGGGCGTTTCTCGAGATGTCCCAATCCTGAAGGCCCGCCTCCAGCCACTCGCCCATCTTGTTGGCGACCTCCGGCTGCAAGGCGCCACTGCGTGTCCAGTCCGAGAGCATGTCGGCGAAGTGTCCGGCGGCGAAGAACAGTTGCTCGGACTCGCGCCGCACCGGTGTGGTGCCCGAGACCTGACTGACCGGATCGAGGAGCTCGGTCGCGTCGTAGGTCGCGCTGCAGCTCTCGCAGTTGTCGCCGTACTGTTCCGGGGTTCCGCAGTTGGGGCAGACTCCCTTGACGAAACGGTCGGGCAGGAACATGCCGCGCTCGGTGTCGTAGAGCTGCTCGATCGTACGCCGGGCGATGTGGCCGGCCTCCCGGAGGCGCTCGTAGACGAGCGTCGCGATCTCGCGGTTCTCCGGCGAATGGGTCGTGTGGAAGTTGTCGGGGGAGAGCAGAAAACCGGCGATGTCGCGCTCGTGCTCGAGCTTGAAGCGAGCGATCAGCGCCTCCGGCTCGACCCCTTCGGCCGCCGCCTTGAGCATGATCGGCGTGCCGTGCCCGTCGTCGGCCCAGACCCACTGGCAGGTGTTGCCGGCGAGGCGTTGGTAGCGTACCCAGACATCGGTCTGGATGTACTCGAGCAGGTGGCCGATGTGCAGCGGGCCGTTGGCGTAGGGCAGGGCGCTGGTGACCAGGATACGGCGGCTCATGGGACAAGCTCTGTGGCGGGGCGGGCGAGGGAGGTGGACGGCGGAGGTCAGCGACGATCGACGGCGGCACGAGGAGGAACGGGCCGCTCCGCCGAGACACGGGCGGTGAGCGGAACGATTCGGGCCGTGAATCCGCGGGTGACGAGCGCCTTCTCGTACGGATATCGCTCCGGGGAGCGAGCGGCTGCCGCCGACGCGCGGAACCGGTGACGTGAGCCGAGGCTGACGCGCCCGCCACCGGCGCGCCGGGGTGACGCCTCCGCTGCCCGCGTGTATGGTGACGGATCGAACCCCTCAGTCTACCAGTCCGCTCCCGGAGGAGCCACGCAGCACTATGTCCGACGCCACGCCCGAGTTGTCCAGAGAGAAGATCGAGCAGGCGCTCGGCGAGGTGACCGATCCGCACCTCGGCACCGATCTGGTCGCCGCCAAGGTGCTCCGGGGAGTCGCCCTCGACGGCGAGCGGGTGACGCTGGAGCTGGTCATGCCCTATCCCTGCGCCCGCTGGGCCGACACCCTCGCCGCCACCGTACGCGAGGCGCTCGCGAGCCGGGCGGGAGCGACGGATGTCGGCGTGAGCATCGCCCACGAGATCACCGCCCATTCGGTGCAGCACGGGCTCAAGCGCCTCTCGAACGTCAAGAACATCATCGCGATCGCCTCGGGCAAGGGAGGCGTCGGCAAATCCACGACGAGCGCCAATCTCGCCCTCGCCCTCGCCTCCGAGGGAGCGACCGTCGGGCTTCTCGACGCGGACATCTACGGCCCGAGTCAGCCGCGCATGATGGGTCTGTCGGGACAGCCCGAATCGAGCGACGGCAAGAGCCTCGAGCCGAAGGAGAACTACGGTGTGCAGACGATGTCGATCGGCTATCTGATCGACGAGGAGACGCCGATGATCTGGCGTGGCCCGATGGTCACCCAGGCGCTCGAGCAGCTCCTGAACGACACCCGCTGGCGCGATCTCGACTACCTCCTGATCGACCTGCCCCCCGGCACGGGCGACACCCAGCTGACTCTCTCCCAGAAGGTTCCGCTCTCGGGTGCGATCATCGTCACCACCCCTCAGGACATCGCCCTTCTCGACGCCCGAAAGGGGCTCAAGATGTTCGAGAAGGTCGAGGTGCCGATCCTCGGCGTGGTCGAGAACATGGCCACTCACGTCTGTTCGAGCTGCGGGCACGAGGAGCACATCTTCGGCGCCGGCGGCGGCCGGCGCATGGCGGAGGAGGCCGGTGTCGAGCTGCTCGGCTCGCTGCCGCTGGAGCTCTCGATCCGCGAGCACGCCGACGGCGGGCATCCGACGGTGGTCTCCGAGCCCGACGGGTCGGTTGCGGACAGCTACCGCGAGATCGCCCGCCGCGCCGCGGCCAAGCTGTCGCGGCAGGCGAAGGACTACAGCTCGAAGTTCCCCAACATCGTCATCCAGAACACCTGAAGTACCTGAAATCGCGTACCGGCGCGAATCGCCGAGGGAGAGGGCAGCCGCCGATGAGCATCAAGTCCGATCGCTGGATTCGCGAGATGGCGGGCGAGCACGGCATGATCGAGCCGTTCGAGCCGGGACAGGTGCGGGTCGCTCCGGGTGGCGAGCGCATCGTCTCCTACGGCACGTCGAGCTATGGCTACGACGTGCGCTGCGCGCGCGAATTCCGCGTCTTCACCAACATCAATTCGGCGATCGTCGATCCCAAGGCGTTCGACTCGGCGAGCTTCGTCGACCTCGAGGGCGAGACGTGCATCATTCCGCCCAATTCGTTCGCGCTCGCCCGCACGGTCGAGTATTTCCGCATCCCGAGAAACGTGCTGACCGTCTGTCTCGGCAAGAGCACCTACGCGCGCTGCTTCTCGGGGGACACGCGCGTTGCGCTAGCCGACGGGCGCGCTCCCCGACTCGAGGACATGGCTCGCGCCGCCGAGGGTGGGGAGCGGTTCTTCGGGTACGGTATGGCGCGATCCGGTGAGGTCTCGGTCGTCGAGCTCGTGGCGCCCAGGGCGATCGGGCGCGACTCCCTGATCGAGCTCACGCTCGACAACGGGCGGAGCGTTCTCGCGACGCCCGATCACGAGTTCCTGCTGCGCGACGGCACGATGCGCCGAGCGGGTGACCTGGTGCCCGGTGTGTCGTTGATGCCGTTGTACCGCTCGCTACGGCGCGAGCACGAGATGACGTATCAACCGGCGAGCGGCCGCATGACACCCACCCGACGTCTCGTTCAGGAGTGGAGTTTCAGGCACGAAAGGCACCCGAATTCGCCCGCCAGCGACCGTGGGTATCTCGAGCGTTGCCCGACTGACGGCACCCCTCACGGCGGACGCGGGAACGCGAGCGGGCCGCGGCGCGTGCACGACGCGATACCCGCCGCTACTCCCGTTCACGACGGAGCCGCGGAGGGGATCGGCGAGACGCTCTCGAGGCTGCGTCGGGACGATGAGCGGTACGCCCGGCACAGGGAGGCTCGGTGGATGACCGCGAAGGCGTTCCGGCATCCTGATCGTCGCCCCGGGACGAGCGACGCCCTTCGGCCGCGGCCTGTCGACGCGCCCGAGGCAGGAGAGCGGTGGCGACAGGGACGAGACGCCTTCCGAGCGAGCGACCGCGCCGCCCGGGCCGAGTGGGAGCGGCGTTCCCGCGCCGTATCCGGTGCCAATCATCGGGTCGTCGCCGTCCGAGCGGTGCCTGGCGATCACGATGTCTACTGCCTGAGCGTTCCCGAGACCGGCAACTTCGCGCTGGAGGCCGGCGTCTTCGTCTCCAACTGCGGCATCATCGTGAACGTGACGCCGCTCGAACCCGAGTGGGAAGGTCATGTCACGCTGGAGTTCTCGAACACCACCCCGCTACCGGCCAAGATCTACGCCGACGAGGGAATCGCGCAGATGCTGTTTCTCGAGAGCGACGAGGTCTGCGAGACATCCTATGCCGACCGCGGCGGCAAGTACCAGGGCCAGCGTGGGGTGACGTTGCCGCGCACTTGAACGGCGATTGCGCTCCGCCCCGCCCGAGCGCTCGCTGACGGCGCGCCGGTTTGCGGCGGCGCGGCTTTTTTGGAATCATCCTCGTCGTACCGTGCGGACAGGCGAAGATCCATGATCGACGAGGAAGGCTATCGGGCGAACGTCGGGATCATCCTGAGCAACGACGAGGGCCGGGTCTTCTGGGCGCGTCGGGTTGGTCAGAACGCTTGGCAGTTTCCGCAGGGGGGGATCGACCGGGCGGAGTCGCCCGAGGAGGCGATGTTCCGCGAGCTCCGCGAGGAGACGGGGCTCGAGCCCGATCACGTCGCGGTGCTCGGCTGCACCCGCGAGTGGCTCAAGTACCGTCTGCCCAAACGCTACGTGCGCCGCAATCAGACGCCGCTGTGCATCGGCCAGAAGCAGATCTGGTACATGCTCCGCATGCTCGGTGACGAGACCCTGTTCGATCTCGGCGCGAGTCCCAAGCCCGAGTTCGACCATTGGCGCTGGGTGGAGTACTGGGCGCCGTCGAGGGAGGTCATCTTCTTCAAGCGCCGGGTCTACGAGCGAGCGCTGGCCGAGCTCGAGCCGCTGCTCCGCAAAGCCTCCTGAGAGGGCGCGCATAGCCGAAGCGGGCGTCGGATCCGGGGCGGGCCGCTCGCGGGGCTCAGGCGCCGAACGGCTTGACCACGGCGAGGATCACGATCCCGAACAGGAACGCGACCGGCACCTCGTTGAACCAGCGGAACCAGACGTGATCGTGCGTGTTCCGCTCCTCTCGGAACTCGCGCACGATGCGGGCGCACCAGAGGTGGTAGCCGAACAGTCCGAGCAGGAGCAGGAGCTTGAGCTGCAACCACCTCATCTGGAGCAGCCACGGCTGCAGCACCAGCAACAGTGCCCCGAACAAGAGCGTCAGGAGCGCTCCGAGGCTCGTGATGCCCAAGAGCTTTCTCTCCATGACCTTGAACGTCTCGCGCTGGGCGGCGGCCTCGGCCGGCGTCATCGCGTGATAGACGAACACGCGCGGGAGGTAGAAGAGTCCCGCGAACCACGTCACCGTGAAGGCGACGTGCAGAGCCTTGATCCAGAGCATCGGAGGGAGACGAAAGGGTTCAGGAGCGCGCCCGCGCCGACCTGCCGGCGACGGCGGCTTCGGCATCGCCGAGCATTCGCTCGAGAGCGCGACGGAGCGCCGCGATGTCGGACGGACCGACGTGACGCTCGACGATACGTCCGTCGGCATCGATCAGGAAACTCGTCGGGGTGCCGGGGATCGGCTCGAAGGCGGCGAGCACTTCGCCGTCGATGTCGAGCGCCACGGGGAAGGGCAGGGCCTGTGTCTCGGCCGCTTCGAGCACGGCATCGGGGCGATCGAAGGGCATCGCGACGGCGACGAGATCGAACCCCCTCGGGGCGTAGTCCGCGTGCAGTCTCGCGAGCTCGGGCATCTCGGTCAGACAGACCGTGCAGTCGGTCGACCAGAAGTTGACGAGGGTCGGCCCGCGGGCCTCGCGTAGCGCCAGGCGTTCCCCATCGAGGGTGCGGAAGACGACATCAGGGGCGGACGTGAGCTCCGCGGAGGGGGCGGCGCGCTCGCCGCAGGCGCCGAGCAAGAGCACGAGCGGCAGCAGCCAGAATGGCGCGCCCGCTTCGAAGCGGACACGGCGAGGGCGCGGGAACGCCGCCGGATCCGATCGCCGAACGCGCCGCGGTGCGTTCGGCAAGGCGTGTCCGGCAAGGCTCGCGACGGCGAGCCCCAGGGGAGAGGCGATGAGTCGAGCGGCGATCGCGGTCGACGGTGGTACGGCGGTACGAGCGTCGGCGCATCGGAGACGAGGGGGCATCGCTCGATGATAACCGGCCGTTCACCCGAGCGGGCGGGAGCCGCCCGGTGGGAAGGGCGGAGCGGTGGGGAAGGGGGTTAGGAGGCGGACTCGACACCGCGTTCGTGCTCGGTTCGCGTGCCTCGCGCTCAAGGATCGGCGCTCGGGCGCCGACACCCTCACTGCACGTGAGCGTCACCGATACCCCTCGCCATCGCTCCCGTGCCGAGTCGAAGCGCCCGGCCGAACGCCATCCGGGTGTCCTCACACGGAGACCCGCATCAAATGAGCAAGCTTCTCGGTTGTCTGACGTTCGCCCTCGCTCTGCTCGCGAGCAACGTGCGTGCCGAGGCGGCCGATCTCTACTTCGGCATCGGGGTCGCAGACGGCGGCGTCGATGTCCCGAACGGCCCCGATCGAAGTCTCGGAACCGTCAACGCGACGCTCGGTCTGCAGCTGCTCGGCTTTCTCGGGCTCGAGCTGGAGCTCGGTGCCGCCTCCGATCAGACCGACAGCCTCCTCGGCGAGCCGCTGGTGAGCTACCAGGCGGCGATGCTGCGCCTCGGTCACCGCTGGGACCGTACGGGCGTCTATCTGCTCGGTGGCCAGGCACGACTGGAGGTCGACGATTCGCTCAACCACACCGATGCCGGTCTCGTCTTCGGCGCCGGACTGAACCTCTTCGGCAACGAGACGACGGCGCTGAACGTGCACGTGCTGGACTTCGACGACGGCGCGTTCACGACCGCCACGATCGGCTTTCAATACTATTTCGGCGGTTTCCGGTGAGGCGAACGCCACTCGGGTTCGGGCCGGCTCGCACCGCCGGGGGCTAGCGGCGGCGGATCTGGAACCGGGAGAAGGCAGACGACATCATGGTATTCAAGAGCGATTCGAGCACGGCCGGTGACACCGACGAGGAGCACGGCACGCTGGTGCTCGCGACGGCCGCTGCGGTGCTGCCGGTCGGCGAGCTCAACGCGATCAACCGCGCCGCGCTCTGCCGTACGGCGAGCGTCGTTCACGTGCAGCGCAACGACCGTATAAAGCCGGAGAACTCGCACCGCTGGCTCATGTATCTCGTCGACGGCGCACTGACGCTGCACACCGGTCGGGAGGAAGTCGGACAGCTCCACGCTCGTACCCCGGAGGCGTTGCAGCCGTTGTTCCTCGACAAGGGGGCCTACCAGCACGTCCGCACGAACACCATGGCCAAGATCGTCAGGTTCGGGCGCGAGCAGCTCGACATCTTGCTCAGAGAGCAGCAGAAGAACGCCATCCATGTCATCGAGATCGAGGTCGGCGAGCTCGAGAACACCGTCTTCGACGGCATCGTCGCCGATGTGGGAGCGCACCGGGTGCGTCTTGCCAGCGCCCGTGGATCGGTCGCGAGGATCACCGGCGCCGCCGTCCGCGTCGCGAGCATCCCGGACATGGCCGAAGTCATCCAGTCCGACCCGGGTCTGACCGCGCACATCGTCAACGCTGCCAACCGCATCGAGACCGGATCGACCGATCCGATCACGAGCGTTCGTGGAGCGATCTCGCGTCTCGGTGTCGAGACCACCCAGCGAAGTATCGAGGAGCTGCTCGAGAAGAACACCTTGGTGCCGAGCAGCGAGGTGCTCGACCGCCGCTTCCAGCGGTACTTGAAGCGTTCCGCGCTTGCCACCGCGATCGTCCAGGTGCTCGCGCGAGAGCTCCCCTACCTCAAGCCGGACATCGCCGCCCTGACCGCACAGACCGCCGACATCGGCGAGCTCCTCGCACTCACCTACGCCAACGAGCACGGCGGGCTGTTCGCCGACGACGCCTCGCTCGCGAGCACCATAGAGAAACTCCGGACCGTGCTCGGCGTCTGGCTCCTGAACACCTGGAGCTTCCCCCGGGAGTTCGTCGAGGCGAGCCTGACCGCCCGCAACTGGTATCGAAACCACAGCGGCGAGATCACCTACACCGATCTCGTCACCGCCGCCCTCCTGATCATCCAGGCGGAGATGCCCGACGCGGCCCACAGCTCCGTGCCGAGCGCCGACAACCTCCTGCTGGCCCGGCGACTGCAGCAGGCGGGTATCGACCTGAAGTCCCCGGGCGAGATCATCCGCGCGGCCACCGGTCGTCTCGTGACGGTGCAGACGCTGCTAAAGGCGGCCTGAGCGAAGACACCGCGCCGCGCGCCGCGGCAGAGCGCCTCTCAGCTTTCGGGGGCGCGCCAGCTTACGGGGGGCGGTACGTGCAGCGTCAGTTCGTCGCCGAGGGCGAGCGTGCCCGGACGCTCCACCCAGAGCGTGACGCCGCGTCGCCCCTGCGCGACCTTCGGAAACTCCGCCCCGTGTCCCGGTCGGTGACGCTCGATGATTTCGGCCGGAAAGCGGCACGGCGCATTCTCCATGTCGATCACGAGCGCGGTGCCGTTGGTCGCGACCAGACGCGAGGAGGGAGGCAAGTGGGTGAAGTCCGGGAGGCCTTTCACGACGAGATTGGCTCCGAGCCAACCCGGTTCCAGCTCGTCGAGTCCGAGCTCGCGCGCGATCGCGTCGAGCTCCTCCGCGCCGAGCGCCGATACCTGCCGGGTGTTGCGGATCTCGGTGCCCTTCGGATACAGACGTTGCACGCGGCTGCACGAGCGCCGCGTCAGCCCACCGTGTACCTCGCCGACGAAGCCCCCCCAGTCGACCTCGACACGCTCGAGCGCGGTGCTCTCGAGCGTCTCCCCGTCGGCGTTGACGAGTAGCGCGACGATGGTTCCGACGAGGTCGGTGGTTTGGATGATGGGCATGGGGTCCGGGAGGGCGCCTCCGGCGCGGGTGAGTGGGGTAGCGGTGTCGAACGGGTGAGAGTCGGGCGTGCCGCACGAACGGTCGCCCGGGTCGACCTTTGGGGAGCGACCGCCTAGGACGCGCCCCGGTTCCCGACCGGGCGGTCCCGGCGACGGAGCTCGCGCGGGATCGCGAACGTCACTGTCTCGACGATACCCGCGCTCTCCTCGGGTACCTCCCCGCCGGCTTCCCGAAGCCGCTCGACGACCTCGGCGACGAGCACCTCGGGAGCGGACGCGCCCGCCGTCACGCCGATCGTCTCGCGCCCTTCGAGCCAGCGAGGGTCGATCGCGTCGGCCCGGGCGATCAGGTGAGACTCGACGCCCGCGCGCCGCCCGAGCTCGGCCAGGCGATTGGAGTTCGAGCTGTTCGTCGCACCCACCACGAGCAGGAGATCGACCGACTCGCAGAGCGTCTTGACCGCGTCCTGGCGGTTCTGCGTCGCGTAGCAGATATCGTCGCGCTTGGGAGCGGCGATGCCGGGGAAGCGTCTCTTGAGGGCGTCGATGATCTCCTGCGTGTCGTCGACCGAGAGCGTCGTCTGGGAGACGAAAGCGAGCTTGTCGGGGTCGGCGATCTCGAGGGCGCGAACGTCCTCGACACTCTCGACGAGGATGATCCGCCCACCGTGACGCGTGTCATAGCGACCCATCGTGCCCTCGACCTCGGGGTGGCCCGCGTGCCCGATCAGGATTACCTCCTTGCCCTCGCGCGCGTAGCGGACGACTTCGAGGTGCACCTTGGTCACGAGCGGACAGGTCGCGTCGAACACCTGCAGCCCCCGGTCCACCGCCGCCTCCTCGACCGCGCTCGAGACGCCGTGGGCACTGAAGATGACCGTCGCGTCGTCCGGAACCTCGTCGAGCTCCTCGACGAATATCGCCCCCTTGTCCCGGAGGCGATCGACGACGTATTTGTTGTGCACCACCTCGTGGCGGACGTAGATCGGCGAGCCGTGCAGCTCGATC
>Ga0114952_1003627_pt1 | contig 10875 bp, 7 predicted proteins | sample SidtaG_2_FD_87303 | JGI IMG/M metagenome (GOLD analysis project Ga0114952, IMG submission 87303) | Marine algal microbial communities from Sidmouth, United Kingdom - Sidmouth_Asex2 metaG | ecosystem: Host-associated > Algae > Red algae > Unclassified | place: Sidmouth, United Kingdom | collected... | reverse complement strand
ACTTTCTCCTGGTGATACGATTATAGAAACAACTTCTGGAAACACAGGTTTTAGTATTGCTATGGTAAGTATTATAAAAGGTTACGACTGTGTTTTGGCGGTAAGTTCAAAATCGTCTCCAGATAAAATAGACATGCTTAAAACAATGGGAGCTAAGGTATATGTTTGTCCAGCTCATGTAAGTGCAGACGATCCTAGATCTTATTACGAAGTTGCCAAACGTTTGCATAGCGAAATGAAAGGTTCGGTTTACATCAATCAATATTTCAATCAATTAAATATAGATGCGCATTATAAATCTACAGGACCTGAAATTTGGGAACAAACTGAAGGTAAAATAACGCATTTAGTCGCTTGTAGTGGAACAGGAGGAACTATTTCTGGAACAGGAAAATATTTAAAAGAACAAAATCCAGATATAAAAATTATTGGGGTTGATGCGTTTGGATCGGTTTTAAAAAAATATCATGAAACTAAAGAATTTGATGAAAAAGAAATTTATCCATATAGAATTGAAGGTTTAGGTAAAAATTTAATACCTGGTGCTACAGATTTTGATATTATTGATGAATTTGTAAAAGTTACCGATGAGGATAGCGCCCACACAGCTAGGTTAATAGCGAAAACCGAAGGGATGTTTGTTGGTTATACATCGGGAGCAGTTACACAAGCCTTAATCCAATTAGGTGAAGAAGGTCGTTTTAAAAAAGGGGACTATGTTGTGGTTATATACCCAGATCACGGAGCAAGATATATGAGTAAGGTTTATAGCGATAAATGGATGAATGAGCAAGGTTTCTTTGATAGTGTTAATGAAGCTGCAGCACAAAATATTCAATATATAAAATAGTATAAATAAAAACTTATAATTAGAGGTGGTATTTTACAAAATTTGTAAAATTTCATCTCTTTTTGTGTTTTATTAATAATTGAGCATCAAAAATTATGTTCAAACCAGATAAATATTTAATTTTGCAGCAACTAACTAAGGACTAAAGGTTTCTTTAAATTTAAGCTTATTTTGCTTAATTTTCTATTAAAAGCAATTATATAGTTTTAGTTATGTCTTAATTTAATAGCAAGATTTACTAAATGAAAGATTTATTCGAAAAAATTTACAAAGACAAAGGACCTTTAGGAAAATGGGCATCTCAAGCAGAAGGTTACTTTGTGTTTCCTAAGTTAGAAGGAGAGATTTCAAACCGTATGAAATTTCAAGGGAAAGATGTTATTACTTGGAGTATTAATGATTACTTAGGTTTAGCGAATCATCCAGAAGTGCGTAAAGTAGATGCTGAGGCTGGTGCTAAATATGGCTCTGCTTACCCTATGGGTGCAAGAATGATGTCTGGCCATACAGATTTACATGAAAAATTACAAAATGAACTAGCAGAATTTGTTAGTAAAGAAGCGGCTTATCTTTTAAACTTCGGTTATCAAGGTATTTTATCTACAATAGATGCATTAGTTGGTAAAGATGATATTATAGTTTATGATGTTGATGCACATGCATGTATTATTGATGGTGTTCGACTTCATATGGGAAAACGTTTTACTTATAAACATAATGATATTGTAAGTTTAGAAAAAAACTTAGAGCGTGCTACAAAAATGGCAGAACAAACTGGCGGAGGAATATTAGTGATTTCTGAAGGTGTTTTTGGAATGCGAGGTGAGCAAGGGCGTTTAAAAGAAATTGTAGCCTTAAAGAAAAAATTTAATTTCAGGTTTTTGGTTGATGATGCTCATGGTTTTGGAACATTAGGAGCAACCGGAGCTGGAGCAGGAGAAGAGCAAGGTGTTCAAGATGATATTGATGTGTATTTTGCAACATTTGCTAAATCTATGGCAAGTACTGGTGCTTTTATAGCAGCAGATCAAGAAATTATTGATTACTTAAAATATAACTTACGTTCTCAAATGTTTGCAAAATCTTTGCAAATGCAATTAACTGTTGGTGCTTTAAAGCGTTTAGAAATGCTTAAAACGATGCCAGAGTTAAAAGCCAACCTTTGGAAGATTGTTGATGCGTTACAATCGGGTTTAAAAGCACGTGGTTTTGATATTGGTACAACACAAAGTTGTGTAACGCCAGTGTATTTAAAAGGGAGTATTCCTGAGGCTATGGCTTTAGTGAGAGATCTTCGTGAAAATTACGGAATATTCTGTTCCATAGTAGTTTATCCTGTAATACCTAAAGGATTAATTTTACTTAGAATGATTCCAACAGCTACGCATACATTACAAGATGTATCTGAAACTTTAGACGCTTTTGATGCGATTAGAGAACGATTAGATAATGGAACTTACAAGCGTCTTTCCGCAGCTTTAATGGCGGCCATGGGCGAATAAAAAAATAATATATTCACAATAAAAAATTCCGATTCAATTTTGAATCGGAATTTTTTTTGCTTAAAACTGATAAAGTGTTGATTTTGTAACTTAATCTATATTCTTCCTAAACGTTTTTCTACGTTTATAAACCTCAGGAAAAAAGTGTTTCCAAATTTTATGAATCGCTTCGTTATCCTCTAATTCTGGTGTTCTATAACACGTTTCAATACCTTTTTCTTTAAATGTTTCGTAGTATTCGTTAAATATAACAGCATGTACGCCTTTATTTTGATAGTCGGGATGAATACCAATTAAATAAAAAATCACATCCTTACTGTTCTTTTTTGCATTCATAATATGTCTGAATCCAAAAGGAAATAATTTCCCATTCATTTTTTGCAGAGCTTTAGCAAATGCAGGCATAACGATGGCAAAACCAACCATATTGTCATCTTTATCAACAACAAATTTGATGTATTCAGGATTTACAAAAGTGATGAACTTTTTTTTAAAATATTCTTTTTGAACATCGTTAATTGCTACAAATGAAGATAATGATGCATAACTTTCATTAAATAAATCGAACATTTTATCTGCATAAGGCATAACCTCTTCAGTTTTTGTTAGTTTTAAAGGAGTAAGTTGGTAACGTCTTTTAATAAGTTCTTGTGCTTTTTTGAAAAATTCTGGTTTTACATTTTCAAAAGGAAATTTACTTTCAGAATAAGATTTTTCTACTTGGTAGCCAGCTGCTTCATAATGCTTCACGTAATAGGCGTAATTATACCAAGTTATCATTGGTGCGATAGATTCAAAACCTTCAGTCATTACACCAACCTTATCTAAATTTGAAAATCCAACAGGGCCTTCCGTGTATTCTAGATTATGTGTTTTTCCAATTGCTTCAGCTTTATCTAAAAGCGTTTTCGATACTTCTATATCATCTATGAAATCAAACCAACCAAAGCGCATTTTTTTTTGATTTTGCTCTTTAACTTCTAACCAATTAACTATAGTTGCAATTCGTCCAACAATCTCTCCTTGTTTATAAGCTAAAAATAATGTAGCATCGGCATCATTAAATACAGGGTTTTCCTTTTTGCTAAAAGTCTTCATTTCTTGACTTATAATAGGAGGTACCCAATATTTAGAATCTTTATATAGTTTAAACGGGAATTTTACAAAGGCTTTTAAATCTTTGTTATTTTTTACTTCTTTAAGTGTTATCATATAGTTTTAATACAAATTGATGGTTGATTAGTCATCAAAATCTGTGTCCTTCTTTTTTTGTTTCTTAACTTTTTTTTCTAAAACGTTTTCTTTTTTATTCTTCTTTTTCTTTTTTCCTTTTCTGTTAGATTTTCTTAAGCCTTCATCTTCAGCGGAAGTGCCATTGTCTACTTCTTTATCCTTATGAAAATCTAAACGGTAAGAGGCACCAAGGTTTACACTAAAAACAGACGGCGTATCTTTTGCGTTAAATGTAAGTGCGGTATCTAACTGAAAGTCTTTATTCATTAAATAGGCGCCACCAAACCTAAAAAGATTATCGGCGTAAAAATCACTTTGTATACCTTGAGCTTCACCAAAAATAACCCATTTTGGGTTAAAAGAATGTGTTAATGTTATTATGTATTGAAAATCGGACTGATCTGTGCCAATTCTATCTTTAATTAAATTTAATACTAAAACCCAACCATTAGAAAAGTTATTTTGTGTAGCAATCATAACTTTCGGACTAAAACCTTCAATGTCTGTAAACGTATAAGGATTTGGGTTTGTGTCATAATTAACTCCAAGATATACAGAAACGGCAGGAATTAATGATTTCCATTTAAATTGTCGGTTTGCCTTCCAACTGAAAAGGTTTGGTTTGTCTTCCTCAGCATTTTTATAAGGATCAAATACAAGATATTTTGCACCAATAGCTAAAAACTTGAAATTTGCGCGTTTGCTTTCGGATGAAAAATTTGAAGGAAATGATTTTGTATCATTTTGATAAGCGCCTTCAATATTTAGCTCTAATTCTTCTAATAGTAATCCGTAACGTGCTGCGAAATCAATTCCAAACCCTGAAACATTCGAGGCTATTGCTGGAGTTCTTTCTTCTTTAACACTATAGGGTCCTACTTCTATTTGTGCAACATTCGTTCCAACGGAAAAGGCACTTCTAGACACTCCAGGTCTGTTAGAGTTAATCACATCGGTATATTGGCAAAAGGCTTGAGAGGTAAACAAGCTTAGTAGGAAAAAAAGTGTAGATTTAATTGGGGTCATAATTGTGAGTTTAATTCTTTCTTTAAGAAAACATAATCTTCAAATATAGATATTTTATACTTTTTTTATCATAGTTGAGCGTTTTTTAAACAGATAGAATTGTATTTTTGTTTTATATTATAATAAAAATTTAAAAATGGGTTTATTAAAAACCATACTCATAATTGCTTTAGTCTATTACGGATTTAAAATCCTTTCAAGAATTTTTGCGCCTTTACTGCTTAAATATGCTGCAAAAAAGGCAGAACAAAAATTTGGAGATCAATTTGGTCAATTTCGTAAAGGACAAAATTCAGAGCCTCAAAAAAAGGAAGGTGAGGTTATAATAGATAAGATTCCAAAAACTAAAATATCTAATAAAGATGTTGGTGAATATGTTGATTACGAAGAAATTGAGGAGTAATATTTTTTGTAATTATTATAATATTGCTTATTAAAGTTTGGTAATCTCAATTTGCTCACTTATAAAAATTATAACTATTTTTCAGAATCATTTTCTTAAAACTGTTTCATGTCATTTTCAATCAAAAAATTATTTCCTCATGTACTAGTTTTACTAGGTTTTATAGTAATTTCTATTGCCTATTTTAACCCTGTTTTAAAAGGAAAAGCAATATATCAAAGCGATATTGTTCAATACATCGGGATGAGTAAGCAGCAAAAGGATTTTAAAGCTGAAACCGGAGAAGAAACATATTGGACTAATAGTGCATTTGGTGGTATGCCAACTTATCAACTAGGTGCAAGGTATCCACATAATTATATTAAGAAGCTTGATTTAGTATTACGTTTTTTACCAAGACCAGCAGATTACTTATTTCTATATCTTTTAAGTTTTTATATTTTCTTATTAGTATTAAAAGTAGATTTTAAATTGGCAGCACTTGGTGCATTAGCGTTTGGTTTTTCAACATATTTAATCATTATTCTTGGAGTTGGTCATAATAGTAAAGCACATGCTATTGCTTATATGCCTTTGGTTTTAAGTTTGATTTTATTAGTGTTTCAAAAACAATATATTGTTGGTTTTTTATTGACAGCTATTGCGATGGGATTAGAATTGGTGGCAAATCATTTTCAAATGACGTACTATCTCATGTTTTTAGTTATTATTCTAGGGATTGCTTATTTGATTGATGCATATAGAAAACAAATGCTTCCTCATTATTTTAAATCTATTGGAGTTTTATTAGCGGCTGTTGCTTTATCAATAGCTTTGAATGCAACTAATTTTTTAGCTACAAATGAATACGTTAAAGAAAGTAAGCGTAGTAAAAGCGAACTGACTATAAATCCAGATGGCTCACCAAAAGAAGTGACTAATGGATTAGATAGAGAGTATATAACTCAATTTAGTTATGGGATTACAGAAACATTTAATTTGTTTATTCCTCGTTTCATGGGGGGCGGTAATAGTGAAGATGTTGGAAAAGATTCGGCAACCTACGAAGCGTTTAGGAAATTAGGTGCAACCACAACTCAAGCATCTCAAGAGGCTAAACGAGCGCCAACGTATTGGGGTAATCAGCCAATAGTTGAAGCACCAGCATATGTTGGAGCGGTTATTTTGTTTTTATTCGTTTTTGCTTTGTTTTTGGTAAAAGGGCGATTGAAATGGTGGCTCTTAGGAGGGACCGTATTTTCTTTGTTATTATCTTATGGAAAAAACTTAGAATTTTTAACTAATTTATTTATTGATTATATACCACTTTATAATAAATTTAGAGCTGTAAGCTCCATTCAAGTTATTTTGGAGTTGTGTATTCCAGCTTTAGCAGTTTTTGGTTTGGTAAGGCTATTTAATGATTTTGAAAAGAAAGAAGATAAACTTAAAGCCCTAAAATATTCAGCAATTATTACAGGAGGATTAACAATAATATTTATTTTATTTAAATCGTCCTTATTTGATTTTGTAGGTGTTAACGATGGCTATTATCGACAAAGTTATGGACAAGATTTTGTTGATGCTTTAAAAACAGATAGAAAAACATTATTTACACAAGATGCTATCCGAACGTTGATTTTAGTATTGTTATCATCAGGAACTGTTTATTTGTTTCTGAAGGATAAATTAAAGGAAAAATGGGCTATAGTTGTCTTTACTGGTTTAATCCTTTTCGATTTAGTAGGTGTTGATAGGCGTTACGTAAATAATGATGATTTTGTTTCGGGAGTAAAAATGGCAAAACCATTTGAAGCTTCAGAAGTAGATAAGTTTATTTTAAATGATAAATCACATTACAAAGTTTTTGATTTGGTTTCAGGCCCTTCAAAACCTTCCTATTATCATAATTCTTTAAACGGTTATAATGCTGCTGAATTACGACGTTATAGAGAGGTGTTTGATTTCTATATTGCCCAAAATAATATTGATGTTCTAAATATGTTGAACACCAAATATATTGTAGCACATGATGATAAAGGAAATGCTTTTCCTTTTGAAAATGAAACGACAAATGGTAATGCTTGGTTTGTAAAGTCTTTGGAGAAAGTTGATTCTGCTAATGAAGAAATTAAAGGTTTAGATAGTTTGGATACTAAAAATAAAGCTATTTACACATCGCATAAAGCGCTTAAGTCTTTTCAAAATATTAAAAGTAATTACACAGTTGATTCCTTAGCAACTATCAAGCTTGTAGAGTCTAAACCAAATTACTTAAAGTATCAGTCTAACAACAATAATAAAGGTTTTGCTGTGTTTTCAGAAATTTACTATCCTGAAGGGTGGAAAATTTTTGTAAATGGGAAAGAAGCAAACCATATGCGTGTAAATTATATTTTACGAGGCATGGAAGTTTCTGCAGGAAAGCATATTATAGAATTTAGGTTTGATCCAGATGTTGTTAAAACAGGAAGTAAAATAACGTTAGCAAGTTCTATTTTGCTTGGGTTATTATTACTAGGCGGATTGTTTTATGAGTTTAAAAAGAAATAATTTGGCATTTCCTTAAAAGAGGAAATTTTTAACATTGAAACTAAACTAAACTAATAATAGATTTTCTGCTTCAAGTGAACGACAGAATGAATAAAAAAAAAGTACTCATCTTAACATATTATTGGCCACCAGCAGGAGGTCCTGGTGTACAGCGTTGGTTAAAATTTGTAAAATATTTACCTGAATTTAATATTAAACCAATTGTTTTTATTCCTAAAAACCCAAATTACCCTATTATTGATGAGAGTTTAAGTTCTGAGGTTTCTAAGGATGTTATTATACTTAATCATCCAATAAATGAGCCTTATAAATGGGCTGGTTTTTTTTCAAAAAAATCTTCAAAAACCATTAGTAAAGGCATTATTTCTGAAGAAAAAGAGCAATCCTTAATAGAAAGATTGATGCTTTATGTGCGAGGTAATTTTTTTATTCCAGACGCTAGAGTAGGTTGGGTAAAGCCTTCAGTATCTTTTCTTTTAAAGTATGTTAAAAAAGAAAATATAGGCATCGTTATTACAACAGGGCCGCCGCATAGTTTGCACCTTATAGGTTTGCAGTTAAAGCAGAAACTAGGAGTAAAGTGGTTAGCAGATTTTAGAGACCCATGGACAACGATTGGGTATCATAAACAATTAAAGTTATCATCAGCCTCAAATGCAAAACATAAAGCACTAGAAAAACAAGTTTTAAATATTGTAGACAAAGTAATAGTAACAAGTTCTGTTACTAAAAAAGAGTTTCAGAAGATTACAAATCAACCTATTGAAGTGATTACGAATGGTTATGATAATGAAGTTACTAAAGGTTTTGAAATGGATTCAAAATTTACATTATCGCATATTGGATCATTATTATCAAAACGAAATCCAGAAATACTTTGGCGAGTTTTAAGTGAATTAGTAAATGAAAATGAAAATTTCTCAAAAAACTTTCAGCTTAATTTGATAGGCTCTGTAAGTGAGATTGTGTTGAAATCTCTTAAAAATTATAATTTAAGTTCTTATATTAATAAAGTAGGTTATGTGTCACACATTGAAGCTATTGCGTTTCAAAAAAAATCTCAATTGCTTTTGCTGATTGAAATTGATTCGCAGGACACAAAATGTATTATTCCTGGAAAGTTATTTGAGTATATGATTTCTAATAGGCCAATAGTTGCTATTGGTCCAAAAGGTTCAGATGTTGAAAAAATAATCAAAGAAACCAATACAGGGCATTACTTTAGTTATCTAGATTACGACTTGTTAAAAAGAATTATCTTAGAGCATTATCGGGCTTTTCAAAATAACACATTACAATCTCATTCTATTGGATTACAAAAGTATCACAGAAAAGCACTAACAGAATCGTTAGCTAATTTATTATAATGGGCATCGTTGCATCACAATCCTTTAAAAATATCATTTTCACATACTTGGGGTTTTTAATAGGCGCCATAAATACCTTATTTCTATATACCGAATTTTTAAGTGATGTATACTATGGTCTGGTAAGCTATATGTTGTCTTTAGCTTATGTTATTATGCCTATTATGGCTTTTGGTATGCATAATACGTTAGTTAAATTCTATTCTACTTTTAAAACAAGAGTATATTTAAATAGTTTTTTAACACTCATGTTGGTATTACCATTTTGTATTATAATTCCTTTAATATTAATTACTTATTTAAGTTATGATACTATTTCAAGCTTCTTGTCTAAAACGAATGAGATTATAAAAGGTTATTTGTGGCATACTATAATTATTGCTATTGCTCTTGCCTATTTTGAAGTTTTTTTTGCTTGGGCTAAAGTGCAAATGCAAACGGTTTTTGGTAATTTTATGAAAGAAGTATTTCATAGAGTGGGTACTATGATTTTATTATTCTCCTTACATTTTGAATTTATAAATCTTGAGCAGTTTATGGCTGGTCTTGTTGTGGTTTATATGTTGAGAATGCTAGTTATGAATGCTTATGCTTTTAGCGTAAAACTCCCAATCATTATTTTTAAGCGGGTACCAGATTTAAGTAAGATTTTAAAATATTCATTTTTGATTATTATCGCAGGTTCGATAGCAACCGTGCTTTTAGATATTGATAAAGTGATGTTAGGACAATATATTGATATTAAAAAAATTGCATACTACAGTGTAGCGATTTTTACAGCCTCTGTTATTGCAGTACCTCAAAGAGCTATGCATCAAATACTATTACCGCTTTCTGCTAAATATTTAAATGAAAAGAATTATGTTGCTTTAGAAGATTTATATAAAAAAAGTTCGCTAAATTTATTTATAGTAGGGGGTTTTATATTTTTACTGATTGTATTGAATATCAATCAGCTCTATTTCATTATTCCAGAAGAATTTAGCGTTGGTTTATACGTTGTTTTTATGATAAGTTTTACGAAACTTTACGACAATGCTTTAGGAAGTAACAATGCCATATTATTTAATAGTGATTACTACCGTATAGTTTTGGTTTTAGGTGTTTTTCTTGTTATTTTAACAATTGTATTAAATATTATTTTTATATCTATTTTAGGAATTAATGGTGCTGGAGTTGCAACATTTATAGCTGTTTTTACTTATAATTCTATAAAATTATTCTTTGTTTATAAAAAGTTTAAAATGTTTCCTTTTACAAATTCTACTTTAAGAACAAGTTTATTGTTAATAGCGAATGTTTTACTGTTTTATTTTTGGGAGTTCCCGTTTCACCCAATTATTAATATAGGTTTAAAATCGTTATTAATTACTATGCTATATGTATTTGTAGTGTATCAGTTTAATTTTTCTGAAGATATTTCACTTCTAATAAAAAAATATTTTAAATTAAAATAAGACTATTTATAGTTTTTGCGAATCTTGACAAATACTAAAAAAAAATTTAAATAAAATGTATTATATAAAGTGATTTCCGTCTATACGGGAATAAAATATATTGTAAAAGAAAAACCCTACGATGTTGCTTTGAGGCATACATTTCGCAGGGCTTTACAAACTAACCAACCAAAATTATTATTATCTTCTTGCAGTTGCTCTTGTACTATTGCTAGAGTTATTTCTAACTTTTGTAGCTCTATTTGTAGACCTATTAACAGTGCGTTTTTGTATTGTTCTAGGTTTACTTACAGTACGCTTAGCAACTTTTGTATTTCCAATATTGTTATTACTTCTTTTATATGTACGAGTATTTGAGCTTATCGGTTTTTGAATCGTTCTAGTTTTCTGTTCACGTTTAACTTCATTACTTTTTAAATTCAGTCTATTAACATTTCTGTTAACAGTTTTACGTATTTTTCTAGTATTATTTTTTTTATAATTATTTTCAGAAGATGTTCTTCTT
>Ga0114952_1003612_pt1 | contig 10908 bp, 10 predicted proteins | sample SidtaG_2_FD_87303 | JGI IMG/M metagenome (GOLD analysis project Ga0114952, IMG submission 87303) | Marine algal microbial communities from Sidmouth, United Kingdom - Sidmouth_Asex2 metaG | ecosystem: Host-associated > Algae > Red algae > Unclassified | place: Sidmouth, United Kingdom | collected... | reverse complement strand
CAAAGTTCAAGAGGTGACCATTTTCAGAGTGTATGACAGATGGGGAACCTTAGTCTTTGAGGGCAACAATATGGATATCAATATCGCCGAGCAAGGTTGGAATGGTATTTATCGTGGTCGTCCTGCTACTTCTGGAACGTATACTTGGTATGCAGATGTCTTATTTAAAGATGGTGAAACGACACAAATTAAAGGGAGTATCATTTTACTTAGATAATTTCACTATAAATTAAATTTATTAGCGCCCAAAACGATCATCGTTTTGGGCGTTTTTTATTTTACAATTATCACAAAAAAAGCCTCCTTGAAAAATCAAGAAGGCTATTCATTATTTATATTGTGTATTAGATTCTAATACTTCTTATTTGTTTGCAGCATATAATTCCGCTACCTTGTTCCAGTTGATTACTTCAAAGAAAGAAGAAACATAGTCTGGACGGCGGTTTTGATAGTTTAGGTAGTAAGCGTGTTCCCAAACATCTAAACCTAAAATTGGGTGACCACCACAACCAATACCTGGCATTAATGGATTGTCTTGGTTTGCAGAAGAACAAACTTCTACCTTACCACCTTTGTGTACACAAAGCCAAGCCCAACCAGAACCAAAACGAGTACCAGCAGCAGTAGCAAATTTTTTCTTGAAATCATCAAATGAGCCATAAGCAGCATTGATTGCTTCTGCCAATTCTCCAGAAGGTTGTCCACCTCCATCAGGAGACATTACTTGCCAAAATAGAGAGTGATTATAAAATCCACCACCATTATTACGAACAGCAGTATTTTTTAAATCCAAGTTCTTCAAAATATCATCAATGCTTTTCCCTGCAAGGTCAGTACCTTCGATAGCCGCATTCAATTTATTGGTATATCCATTATGGTGTTTTCCATGATGAATTTCCATTGTTTTTGTATCAATATGTGGTTCTAACGCATCGTGAGCGTATGGTAAATCGGGTAATTCGAAAGCCATGATTTGTTTGTTTTTAAAATTAAATAATTGGTGTTAATTCTCAACTAGATAAGCTTCCTAGTGAAACTACTATTATAACAATAGAGCACCTTATTGGTTCAAATATATAAAAAATGCTTTGTAAAAGTCAAATTCAATCTAGAAAAAGAAGGTTCGGTTTGTATTCCTTAACAAAGATGAATTTAATTGTATTTTTTGCGCCAACTAGAAACCAGCAAAATCATTCGGTCATAACTTTCAATTCCATCTTTTACGCCTTGAACTTTTAGAAAAACATCATAAACAGCAGGTTGTAAAAAAGGAATTAAAGCAGGATAACTTTCTAAGGTCGCATAAGTAGCTTCTATGTCGTTGTGCATCCCTCTAGAAATGGTTGATCGTTCGGTTTGATAATCTTCTTCCGTCATGAATTCCATTAAAGAACCATAAACATATCGCCAATACATTAAATAGCCAGAATAGCGTATGGCAGGATTGTTAGAACGAATACAAGCTAAGAATCCTAAAAAATTACAGACATCTTCACTTCCAAAACCGTAGCCATGTCCCAATTCATGGGCAATTGTAAAGGGTTTAGAGATGTGGTGTAGCCCATTATCAACATGCCCTTCTCCTGTAAAAGGAAAATAAACACCAGAACTATTAAAACGCAATAAAATGCCATTAGGCTGTACAAAGCGTCCACGAACATTCCCCGAATAATCATAGCCGTACTCTTTCAATACTTCTTTTAGTGATGAGCGCATAATTTCTTCCAAGTTATTAGGATAAACAACGGCTGTGAGCGCATTGGTGTCTATATCAGGGATTTGTTGACGTGTTTCAATACAGATCTGTTTAATGTATTGTGCTTCTTTCCAAATAGCCTCAAAGTTCATAGACTCAGGGATATCTAGTTCAATTTGCTCCGCCATAGGAACTCTTGCATAATTGTATCCCCAAAGAAAAAGAAACCAAAAGATTAAACCCATAAAAAAGGCTAAAATAGATTTTCCATATCCTTTTCCTAGAAAGCCTTCTTTCTGAATAAAAACGCTTTTTATAAAACGAGTACCGATTATTATCAACCAAATAACAAGTAGAATATCGAAGATATAAATTGCGGCAAAAGGAAGCAATCCTAAAGTGTAGTCAAAAAAACTTCGAATCCAAGGGTAAATACCTCTAGAGTAAATTGACTCGCACCACTGTGGCTGAAACCCAAAAAGTATTCGAATAAGAATAGCACTCAAACCTAGTTTGATCCAAATAGATTCACGTTTGGTTTTGTCTGGAAAATTAATATTCATAGGCAGATATAAGATTTTTGTTTTTAGTTGTAAAGTAACCTTATTCTTAAAAATAAGTATTTCTAGTATAAACGAATGCTTTTACTTAAACTAAAGGTAAATAGAGATTTTTTATGAAAAAATTAAGTCAATTAATTTAAATTGAAATGTAAAGTTTGTTTTACTTTATGGAAAGTGAACTTTTCTTTATGGAAAGTAGTTTGTATATTTGAAAAGTTGATTATTCCGTACCTAAATTACTTAATTATGAAAATAAGTCCAAGTAGAATCGTGTTGTTGCCACATTATTTCCAAAAAATAGCAGTTGCTTTATTTGTAGTTTCAATTACACTTTCAATTGTGCTTAAAAATTATGTTCCTATTGACGTTGATATAAAGCCGATATTGGGAAATGTGCTTTTGATTACAGCCTTGATTTTTATTTATTCTAAAGGAAAAGTAGAGGATGAAATGACAATGCAGTTGCGGTACAGTGCATTTTTACTCGCTTTTCAAATAGGAGTGATGATGTGCATTGTGGATCCTTATATAAATTGGTTGATGGGAGATGGATTTCATTTAGGATATAGTGCTTTTGATTTGGTAGGGATGATTGTGTTTAATTATATAGGTATTTATTCTATTTATTATTTCTCAGAAAAAGAATAATGAAAAATCAAATAAAAGTAGGTCGAGCAATATTGGACTTGACTCAAGAAGATTTAGCGAAAAAAGTAGGCGTATCTAGGCAAACGATCAACTCTATCGAAAAGGGGCGTTACGTTCCTTCTACTATCCTAGCTTTGAAAATTGCTACGATTTTTGAAAAACCAGTAGATGAAGTATTTAAATTAGAAGAAGAAGACTGGGAGACCTAAAAAAAAGCCTAACACAATAGGAATATTGGTTAGGCTTTTTACTTAATTTATTCGATAGATTGATCTTCAATCTTTTATTTTACATGTGCAACGGACGATTGTCTGTCGCTGCTAAAGCGGCTTCTTTTACTGCTTCTGTGAAGGTTGGATGTGCGTGACTGATGCGAGAAATATCTTCTGCCGAAGCACGGTATTCCATAGCAACAACAGCTTCTGCAATAATATCTGCTACACGAGCGCCAATCATGTGAACGCCTAAAACTTCGTCAGTCTCTTTATGCGCAATTACTTTAACAAAACCATCAATGTCTCCACTGGCACGAGCACGACCCAAGGCACGGAATGGGAATTTACCCACTTTGATTGGTGTACCAGCCTCTTTTAATTCTTTTTCAGTTTTTCCAACAGCAGCCACCTCAGGCCAAGTGTATACGACACCAGGAATTAAGTTGTAATTGATATGTGGGTGTTGTCCAACCATATATTCAGCTACATAAGTACCTTCTTCTTCTGCTTTATGTGCCAACATTGCTCCTTTCACAACATCACCAATCGCAAAGACACCTTCTACATTGGTTTCTAAATGACTGTTTGTCTCAATGCGACCTCTATCGTCAACTTTTACACCAGCATTCTCCAAACCTAATTGATCGGTATAAGGTTTACGACCAATGGCAATCAAACAGTAGTCCGCTTCCAAAGTCATTTCCTTGTCGTCTTTTCTGGACTTTGCCGTAACTTTTACCCCTTTCTTGTCAGAAGTAACCGTCGTAACCATGTGATTTAGGTGGAAACCAAATTTTAGATGTTTTTTCAACACCTTACGCATTTCTTTCCCTAAGTCAGCATCCATTGTTGCCAACACAGCATCTGCGTATTCTACAACTTCAACTTTTGTTCCCAAACGAGCCCAAACAGAACCCAGTTCAAGACCAATTACTCCAGCGCCAATGATTACAACACTCTTAGGCACTTCTGCCAAATTTAAAGCTTCAGTAGACGTAATAATACGTTTTTTGTCATAATTAAAAGCTGGTGGCGCAACGGGTTTAGAACCTGTTGCAATGATAACTTTATCCGTTTTGATAATGGCTACTTCCTTAGAGGCATCCTTTTTATCGGTAACTTTAATGGTGTTTTTATCTACAAAAGAGCCATGACCTTCAAGCACGTCAATTTTGTTTTTCTTCATCAAAAACTGAACGCCATCACAAGTTTGAGAAACAACACTGTCCTTACGAGCAATCATTGTTTTCATATCAACACTTAGTTTTCCAACCTTGATACCGTGTGCTTCAAAGGATTTTTCTGCATTGTGATAATGCTCTGACGAATCCAATAATGCCTTAGAAGGAATACATCCAACATTTAGACAAGTACCTCCAAGGGTAGGATATCGTTCAATAATAGCGGTCTTGAGACCAAGTTGTGCACATCGGATAGCGGCAACATAACCACCAGGACCAGAACCGATAACCGTAACATCGTATTTCATACTATGGGTGCTATTTAAATTTTATAATTGATTTTTTTTATTAATCGTGTAATTTTTGCCGATTACAAGAGTGCTTAAAAACACCTTGTAACTCAACTTAATTTTGCATTTATATATAGAACAGAATCTATCAAAAAAAGGTTCTCTTTTTATTAGCTTTTACTAGTTGGTGTTGGTGTAATTGGCTGTACAATTTGTTGTGGCTGTAAGGTTTGCCCATGCAACATTTGTAATTTGAATTGTCGAGTTCTTTTGCGACTACTACCAATAGCTAATAAAACAGTTAAAAACAAGATAAAGCCAATGATAATGTAAGGCCAAACTAAGGCTGCATCTAAAATAAATTGCTTAAAATTAGCCCAACCGATTACCAAGTTAGAGGAAAAGCCAGCACTGAACGTTTCTACCTTAGGTGTTGACATTTCTAAGTTTTGGTAGAAAGCCAATGTAACAGTACTATAAGGTTGATTGCTCAAAATATTAGTAGCATCTAAAGTAGCTAAATTTAACTCTTGATAAACGGTACTAATTTTATCTTTTAATTTTAATTGATCTTCTAAATTGGTTGATTTTTCTAACTGTGTATTTAGGCTTGCTAACTGTTCTTTTGTTGTGATAATTCGATTGACAATTGGCAAATAGTCTTTCTTTTCTTTTTGTTGCCAAACTTGTTTTTGGCGAATAACAACTGCTAAATCTCGGAACTCGTCCAAAATGGTTTCAACGTTTTCTGGAGCCATGTAAATCTCCATCGTGTTTCCTTTGTGAAAATCCCTTGTTTGCTCTAGTTCATTGGCAATATTGAAATTATGCTTTTTTGATAATGCTTTTACTTTATCATAAGTTTCTTGATAATTGCGAACATTTAACAATAAAGCAGCATTGTTAGGTTTTTGTTCAATAAAGCTTTTTGTTGAAACTTTAGCAACAGAGTCTATCGTAGAAGTTGTACGGTTACTGTCCGATTTAGTTTTGACTGGTTGTTCCCAATTGGCTAAAGCATTTTCTAAATCTTGTGCCACTTTTTTCGAAACAACAAAATCACTAGCATCAATAACTTGATTGTTTTGAGCATCAATTTGCTGATTGATAGAACGCTTAAATTCTAACTCTAGATTTTGAGTTGCCTTCGCTTTTGCTGTATTGTATTGCTCTATTTTTGAAGGTTGGGATGGTTGACAAGCAACCATTAAAAAACTGACAATTAAAAGATACCAATAGCGCATGAATGTAATTTTTTTGCTAAAAATTTAGATGAGTTGGGGAATAAGATGATTTGCATAAAAGTACTAAAACTCTATAGTATTTAGGTGTGTATGTCCTTAATTTTTTGTTTTTCTGTTAAAAATTGAAAAGAATGCCATTAAAATGCAACGTACTAAAACAAGATAATACCATCAATCGTAGAACCTAATAGGGACTTTTTGAAGCTATAATACAAAGATAAACTACCATAAATGCTAGGACTTAATTCAGGTGTTTTAAAGTTAGTTGCTCCCCATCGAAAACTAGGAAATTGATAAGCATAACAACCTGTTTCTAAATACAAAATAGCTTGTGGGCTAAGCTTGATATTTGCGGTTAAAGCTCCACGAACTCGTAAATCTCCAAAAACACTACGTTCCCATTGATTGTTGTTGGGATTTTGATAACCAAAAGCAGTTGAAAAATTAGATAAACCAGCGCTTAAGTCTACTTTAAATTTCTTGGAGACTTTGAAGGCAAACCGAACTTGCACAGGTAGGGTAATGTTGACCCAAATCGTTTTGGTTAATTTGGCTTGAATGCCAAAAAATGGCGCAGGAATAACCTGTCCGTTATTATAACTAAAAAAGAAGCCATAATACCAATAGAAATTGAAGTTTCGGATATGGGCAAAGCCAATCATGGCGTTTACAGTAGGAATTGGTGTGTGCTGTATGGACTGAGCATCTTCCATCATGCCAATATTAACAGAATAAAAGAATAATTTAGGTTGTTTTAGCGGTTTTGCGATTAAGTGAATACCTGAGAACCCTGTGCTAAATCCATAAGTAAAATGTGCTTTTTTCTTAAATGGATGTTCTTCATTAGAATCTTTATATTGTAAATCTAAATAAAGCACTTTAGGGCGAAAGTTCCAAAATAGTTGATAAACTTTGAGTTTGGTTGCTTTTTTTAGTTTTAAGGTCAATAGCTTATCCCACTTTACTTTTAATTTTAATTGACTTTTGATAGGAATGATGCAGTTAATATCTGCTTGTCCTACATGTAGCCGATCTTTGTTCAAAAAGTTGAAATCGTGCTTATAGATGGTATTAATACGCAGACTTGGTTGAAAAAATTGATTAAAGATGAACGATTGTCCTTGAGAAATTGTAGAGAAAAGAAAAAAAGCTAGTATATTAAGATAGTATTTCATACGTTGTTTTTGTAAGTACATTAATAAACGCAATCAAATAAGTGATAACTTTAAGTCGTGTATAGCAATTTGTTTATTAAAATAAACCTATTTTTAATAAAATGAATTGAAAATTTCTTAATTTTGAGAATTAAAATAATTCAAGTCGTTTAATTCATGATCTTCTAATTAAAGAAGAGGATTTTAAGTGAAAAAATAGGAGAATGAGCATTATAATTTCATTATTGAATCATAAAGGGGGAGTTGGCAAAACAACTTCAGCCATTAATATTGGAGCTGCTTTAGTGCAGTTGGGTAAGCGTGTTTTGTTGATTGATTTGGATCCGCAAGCCAACTTGACCATTTCGTTAGGAATTCCTCGCCAAAAAGTGACCATTTATGAAAACATACGTGGTGAGGCAGAAATTACTCCTTTTACGGTTAAGGAAGGATTAGACGTGGTTACTTCCAACTTAGATTTGTCGGGCGCAGAGATGGAGTTGATTAATGAAGCTGGACGTGAGTTTATTTTAAGGGAGTTATTTGAGCCTTTGGCGCATGATTATGACTATATTATTATTGATTGTCCACCGTCTTTAGGTTTGTTAACTTTGAATGCACTGACAACGAGTAATTATGTTATGATTCCAATGCAGACTGAGTTTTTGGCTTTGCAAGGAATTGTCAAAATAAAGCAAGTAACAGACAAAGTTCGTTTCCGTTTGAATAAAAAACTAGAAATTGGAGGAGTTATTGCTACTATGTATGACCATAGAAAGGTTTTGAATAGAGACATCGTTGGAACCATCGAAAAATTCTTTGGAGATAAGGTATTCAAAACTAAAATTCGAAGTAACGTAGCTTTAGCAGAAGCGCCAAGTGTTGGAAAAGATATTTTTGACTACAGCAAATCTAGTAATGGAGCAACAGATTATTTGGCTTTGGCTAAAGAAATTATTGAAAGAATAGAGCCTGTGCCGGCTTAGGTTTAGGCATTGTAAATAAATCTTCATCAAGATAGAAGTTTTTTAAATCGTATATTTTATCAATGGGTCGTAAGAACAACAAAAAGAAATCATTTTCAGATAACTTGGCAAATCTTTTCCAAGAAAGGATGCTTGACGATAATGCTCAAGACAACATCTCTATGATTGAAAATGACTCTAAAGATAAAAAAACGACTAAAACAAAGGGGGCTGCAACGGCTGCTGCTAAAAAAACAACGACTAAAAAAACGAGAGGAAAATCAAAAACTACTAGAAAGTCTTTTTCTAATAACTTAGAACGCTTTTTTAAAGATAGTATTGATGGTGTTTTGGATGGAGTAGTAACAGATGTCAAAAGAAGCTTGGTAAATACTAAGAAAGGCAATCGGAAAGCGATTGGTATTGATTTGTTAATCAAGCGTACAACAGAGGAAAATGTCAAAGACAAACCTTCTAAACAAGTCACGCAAACCAAACGAGTAACCGTTGTCCTAGATACAGAAAAGTTGGAAGAATTAAAGCGCATTGCCAAAGAGGAAAAACGAAGGCTGCATCAAATTATTGGCGAGTTGGTCGATGAATATATTGATGAAGCTAAAAAGTAATATAAATGTCCTTCCAAATGTTTTGAGAAGGACATTTTTTGTTACAATTGCTCTAACTGCTCTAACAGCCACTTTTTGAGGGTCAAAATTTTAGTTTGCTCAATTTCTATAAAAAGTTGCTGTTTTGCTGTTTTGTCAAATGGATTTACTCGAATTAGCTTTTGCATAAATCGAACAATATTGTTATAGTTTTCTTTATGATAACCGACGACATCTTTTCGACGTAGATACATTTTGAGGCTGTCTAACAATGCTTCTAAAGCATCAAATTCGCTGGTTTCATAATAAATACGGAGCAAAACAACTTTAGAAGAGATAATTCTTAGAATATCTTTTACTTGGATTTGAGCGAGTAATAACTGTGCTTTTTTATATTCTTTTTGAGCGTAATATAGTTTTGCCAAGCACTCTTGAAAAATGCTTTCTCTATGTTCTTCAACAACATTGTTTTTATACTCATGGATAAACTGTTGAACCCAATCGTAATGTTCTAATTGAATGCCAATACTAATAACATTATTATAAGTAAAAGGGGTAATGATGCTTTGCTCTAATAAATAACCTTTTGTAATCCCTGTTTTATACAATTCAAAGGCTTTTTCTAGATGCCACATGGAATTATCATTTAGCTTTTTAATCGTATAATTGATGGCTAATAAGTATAATTCTCGAATCTCTTGTGGTGGAAATAGAGGGGCGTATTCTTTCAAATAGTCCATCATCTTTTGGAAGTGGTGATCGGCTTTTTCGGCATGAGTAAAGGCAAGGTAACAGTAATAATACAATCCTATTGCAGGAATTTTCAAATAACCTAATTCTCTAACTTGTTCTAAGACAACGGCTAACATCTTAGGCTGATAGTTCATCTTGAAGACAACCAATCTAGAGTATAAAAGGCAGGCTTTTCGTAATTTATCAGCAAAATACTGAATGTCTAAAGCATCCGATAACTCTTGTAGGTTTAAGGCACTAGTTCTTTGTGCCTGTTCAGAAGCATTAAAATGTAAAGTTTCTAATTCATAATTGAGGCGTAAATTTTCCCAGTTTTGAATCGCTTCTTTTCTGACATTCTTTTGAGTGTTTTTAAGTACTTGATTTAATTCTTTGAATAACGTACGTTCCCTTAAACTTTCTGCCAACAAAATAGCACCCCTACTTTTTTTGATTTGCAATTGTTCATGAACCAAAAAACCTTCTACCGCATTTAACAAGCGATGAATAATTTGACGCATTTTGCCATCATTATAAGTTGCTTTAGGATAAATGCTTGCCCAAGCTAAGTCTTTTGTTAAGTATTGCTCCTTTAAGTCCATTTCCCATAAAAAATCGTACAAATCACAAACATCTTGGCGTTGATTGTTGATCGAACAGGCAACCCAATCTTTACAACGACGCTTTTCTTTGCTAGAGAAGGTTTGTAAAATGTTAATTAATTTAGAATTATTCATTAGGATAATTTTTATACAAAAAACAAAAAGAATACTTTTCACTCGTTAATGTTGCTTATATAAATAAAAGTAACAAAAAGTATGCTTAAATGAATAAACAAATGTAATTAATTGTATTTGAACTAATGCTGATTTCTAACGAAGTTTGTAGGGTGGAGAAAAGAATTTTTATAGTAGTTAATTTAAATACCTACTATTTACAAGATCAATGACTATTAAAATGATGAATAAGTACATACTAACAATATTAATTTTATGGCTAAGTAGCCTAAGTGTGCAAGCACAAGAATGGACAAGAGAGTTAGATGGTCCCAATGTACCAAGTGTTCAGTGGGCAGGTTCTGTGTTTGACGGTCAAGATGTAACAGAAACCAACGATGGCGGATATGTGATGACAGGAGTACAGTCTTACATTACAGGTGCTATACGAGATTATCCAACGTTAGTCAAAGTAGATGCACAAGGGTTTAATGTTTGGGAGAAGAGTTATTTTTCTGACAATGCAAATGTAGCCGCTTTTCGTAGTTTGGCTTTAAAAGAAATGCCAAATGGTCACCTATTGTTGGGAGGTTTGAATGGGAATGCTATTTATCTGATACAGACGGATGCCGTAGGAGACACCATTTGGACAAAGTCTTATGACAGTTATTGTATGCAAGCAGGTGGACCTTGTATTGTAGATCAATTCAATTTAGAAGCAACCTTTGATGGAAATTATATTTTGGCGATTAGTTCGCATATTACTTTGGGTGCACCTTTTGATTTGTATCATACACAACTGATAAAAGTTGATCCTAATGGAGCCGTTTTGTGGACAAAAGTACATGAGAAGGCTTGGGCAGAAGCCGTTCAACCTACTTTTGATGGGGGGTATATCT
>Ga0114952_1003597_pt1 | contig 10936 bp, 9 predicted proteins | sample SidtaG_2_FD_87303 | JGI IMG/M metagenome (GOLD analysis project Ga0114952, IMG submission 87303) | Marine algal microbial communities from Sidmouth, United Kingdom - Sidmouth_Asex2 metaG | ecosystem: Host-associated > Algae > Red algae > Unclassified | place: Sidmouth, United Kingdom | collected... | reverse complement strand
GATGCCGACTGGACGACCTGTCTGACGCGTGTCTGAGGCGAAGGGGGACCTAGAGCCCGTGGCGGACGCGCTCGAGCACGTCGATAGCCACCACGCGGCGACGCTCGGCGAGGTTCCTCGCTACCCCGCTCTCGCGGGCGAGCACCGCGTCGATGTCGCGATCGTCGGCGGCGGATTGAGCGGCGCGGCGACGGCGCTCGGGCTCGCCGAGCGAGGCGTGTCGGTCGCGCTCCTCGAGGCGCGGCGCATCGGCTGGGGGGCGAGCGGGCGCAACGGTGGACAGCTCACCGGCAGCCTCTCCGGGGACGGCGCGATGCTCCGGCAGCTGACCCGGCGCGTCGGACGCGAGGAGGCGCAGGCGTTCGTCCGGTGGCTGCGCTGGCGCGGACACGCGATCGTGCGCGAGCGAGTCGCGCGTCACGCCATCGAGTGCGAGCTCCGCTCGGGACATCTGCACACGGCCTGGTCGCCGTCGCACGTGAAGGGCTTGCGGGCGGCGCTCGCCGACGCACGTGCCGCGGGGCTCGGCGAGGACGAAGCGCGCTGGCTGACGCGAGACGAGGTGCACGAGCACCTCGAGACGCCGCTCTATCACGGCGGCGTGCTGAACCGCCGGAACCTGCACCTGCACCCACTGAAGCTCTGCGCCGGCGAGGTGCGGGCGGCCGCCTCGCTCGGCGCGCTCGTGTTCGAGGGCTCGGAGGTGACGCGGATCGAGCCGCGAAGCGCCTCGGCGAGCGCCACGGCCCGCGTGTCGACGGCGGCGGGCAGCGTCCGGGCCGAGGCGGTCGTGCTCGCCGGCAACGCCTACCACAGGCTCGAGCGGCGCCGGCTCGCCGGGCTCGTCATCCCCGCCATCCTCGGCAACCTCGTCACCGAACGGCTCGACGACGCGACGCTGCGGGCGATCAACCCCGAGCAGCTGGCCGTCTACGACAGCCGCGTGGTGCTCGACTACTACCGCCCGACCGCCGACGGGCGGCTGCTGTTCGGCGGCGGGACGAACTACTCGGGGCGCGACATCGCGGATGTCGCCGACGCCCTGCGCCCGGCGCTCGAACGAACCTTCCCGCGACTCGACGGCGTCCGCATCGAGCGGGCCTGGACCGGTACCGCCGCCATCGTCGCGAACCGCATTCCCGTCGTGCGCCGTCTCGGCGGGGGCCTGCACGTCATGCAGGGCTATTCGGGTCACGGCATCGCGACGTCGCACGTCGCGAGCGAGGTCATCGTCGACGCCCTCGCCGGCGACGCGCGACGGCTCGAGACCTTCGAGAGCTTGCGCCACTGGCGGGTACCGGCCGGCAACCTCGCGATGGCGCTCGGCATGAGCTGGTACCGGCTGCTCGAATCAGGGTCGGACCACGCCAAGCGATTGATTTCCAAAAGCCCACGCCACTGAGAGGCGTCTTTCGCCGAATGGCGTCGCGCACCGACCCGCCCTCCCTCGAACTCGACGGCTCACCACCGAGCCCGCCTCTCTCGGCTCGGGTCCCTCCCAGAGGCCGCCACGCGCACGACGACCGCGCTCAGCGATCGCTCGACAGGCCGTCCATCTGCATGGACGCGCCGAGCTCGAGTCGGCGCAGCTGCTCCTCGAAGCGATCGCGCGCCGCACCCGCGGGCAAGGAATGGAACCTCTCCCTCAAGGTCGGCAACAACGATCGATCGCCGGAATCGACCAGGGTGCGCAGCGCGCTGGAGCGTACCGCCTCGGATGGATCGTCGAGCGCTCCGACGAGCAGGCTCGTACCGGCGAAGCTCGGCGAGACGCCGAGCCGCTCGACAGCGGCGGCGCGCAGCGCCGGATCGTCCTCCACACCCAGGATGTCCCGGATCGTGTCCAGATCCCGCCCGGCTCCGGACAGCTCGAGAATCGTGCGCAAGCGCCGACCGGAATCCTGAGCGTGGTAGTAATCGCGGTTCGTGCGATGGTCGGCCAACAGGGCATGACTCGACATCACGTCCGGTGACGTTGTGGAATCGAGCCGATCGAGCGGCGGCGGGGCCTGCTCGGGCGCCGTCCGCTCCTCCCGTTGCGGCCGGTCCGTGTCGATGGACCGTGCGGCACCGTTCGCTCGCTCGGCCTCGTCGAGCACCGGCACCGATGGCGCGTCGCCCTCAGCCGAGGTGCCTATCACGGAGAACGCGTTGGCGGGCGGCGAGCCATCGTCGACCGACCGTGCCGCACTCGCCGACGGGGCGCCGCGATCGGCTATCGGTCCGCAGGAATCGAGCTCGCTACCCGAGGCGGCGATCGGCTCCTCCCCGCCCCGGGCGAGCCGATGAGCCCCGTGCGCGAGGAGGTGGCTCGCCAAGAACGCGGCGACGATACCGATCGCCCCCCGGCGTGAGATGACCATGTCAGAGCGCTCCGGACGATTGGGAAGGCCGACGCGCGGACCGCGCGCGCCGACCGTCGATCACTCGGCTCACTGCCGCCGCATCCATTCGTCGAAGCGGTAGTCTTCCCGGGACGGCGCGTCGAAATCCGTATCGACGATCAACCGCAGCCAATCGTCGCTACCGGACCACACCTGCCCCCAGACCATTCGTTCCGCGAAGCCGTGGTCGTAGCGAAAGCGCAACCAGTTCCCCGAGGTGTAGGTACCCTCGACCTCGCCCCAGTAGCAGTCCCGGGGGTGGCAACTTCCCCACAACTTCGCCGTGTACACGAGCTTCACCCCATGGGTGATCGAGCAGATGTCGCCCGAGCATTGCCGTCGAGTGTCGTCGCGACACTGCTCTTCGAACACCGCGCGGGTGATGCCCCTGGTGTCGCCGTCGGGGTTGACCCAATTACCCACTTCCCGCACCTGTCCGACCGCGCAAGTGCCGGCCTCCGCGTCGGGAACGTTCGCGAAAGTCAGCGCGGCCAGCAACAACGCCGGTACGAACGTCGCCGGCAGGAACATCATCGAAAAACGGCTGCGCAAGCGGGTGTACGTCGTCGATCGTGTCATCGTCTTATCTCCGTTGATTGCCGCCTCCGGGCATCTCGTCGCCGTAGCGGACGCCTGCGTGACGCGTCCAGGCGAGACCGAATGGAGGCAGCACCATTGAACGAATCCACGATCGAACGAACAACTGACCTATGGTCCTGGTCGATGGTCGAGGGGTCGGTCGCGACCTCACCGATCGGGCTCCCATCGGACGCGCTCGAGCGGAACGCGCGGCACCACAGGCGCGAACAATCGGAAGCGAGTCGATCCTCGAGCGATCGCCACCGATAACCGGAGTTGTATTTTCATGGTGCGTAGGCTCGCCGTGACGTGCACCGACCAGCGTGTCGGCACGCGTACGCTGTCGAAGCCAGCCTCGTCGACGAGATCGAACCGACCGATCTCGAAGGTCGGCTCTCGGTCGCCGGCGACGCACCGGCACGGGGCCGACATCCGCAAGACCGGCGGCTCGACCGACGCCCCGTCCACGAAGTCTCATCGCCGGCCGGCGGCGCGGAGCGGAACCGGCGCACAGTTCGACGCGGCACCACCCGACGAACATCACCGTTCCGAGAAATCGGTCGCCGTGAACGGTCGCCTCCGGCGACGGCTCGTGCATCATCCGGCGACGATTGATCGCGACCGCCCGGGAACACTCCGGATCCACGGGCCTCGAACGGATACACGCACATGATTCCATTTCCGGGCCTGTGGCTCGCCGCCCTCGCACTCGTCCATACACCGGCCGCCGTCGCCGTTTCCCACGGCACGTGCAGTGTCGGCGCCACCACCCTCGACGAAGCGCGTCACCTGCACACCGAGAGGTGTCCGAAGGCGCCGCGCGACTGCGATCAGGGCGCCGACGGCTGGCATTGCTCCTCGGCGCTCATCGGAGAGTCGGCACCGCATTCCGCCCCCCTTCCCTCGGCCGTGGACGAATGCACCGCCACCGCCGCGACACTGAGTGCCGCCCGAGCGGTCTACGCGGCGAGCTGTGTCGCCCCGCGGCGCGATTGCGACTCGATCGGCGATCTATGGTTGTGCTCGTCGGAGACGATTGGCGAGCGCGCGCCGCGTCAGGACGCGCTCTCGCTCCAGGGCTCGCCCGGCCGCTCGTCCACCGCCTCGAACCCGACACCGATCGGTTCACCGCCACGGTCCGACGCATCCTCCGACGCCGATCCGGATGCCGACGCGGGCGGCCTGTCCGCGTCACCCTCGCCATCGATGTCCGCGCCGCCGAATCCGTCACCTGCCATCGGGCCGGAACTGATCCCCTCGGCCGCCCCCTCCCCTTCTTCGGACGGACGGGCGGCGAGCCCCGGCGCGCTGCGCGTCGAGGCCGAGTCCGGCGAGCTCGGCTACGGCTGGCAGGACGAGGGCGGGCACATCCTCTGGAACGCCCCTTCGGATCGCTACACGCTGTCCCGACGCGGCGACGACGCGAACATCGTCTACACACTGAACGTGCCGGCGGCCGGACGATACCGCTTCACGATGCGCTCGGCCGCCCTCGGTGGGCCGAACCCGCAGGAGCCTGCGAACGATGTCTGGGTGACCTTCGGCGACGTGCCGTGGACCAAGGCGTACATGCCGCGCGATCGTCGATGGCACGTCGCGGCCGTCGGAGAGCGGGAGGGACGGCACACGCCGGCGCTGCTCGAGTCGGATCTACCGGCAGGTCCCGTCACCGTCACGGTATCGGGACGTTCGACCGGCCACGCGATCGATTGGATCGGGCTCGTGCGCGTGGGCGATGTCCCTGCCGGCCCGAGCGGGGGAGCGGACCTGCTCGTGCTGCACTACGACTCCTCCTACGACCCTGACGATCTGCAGGCGATGGTGGCCGCACGAGAGATCCTGGACGCGGTCAGCGCACCGGATCTACTGGTCGTGAACGGCACGCGCAAGCACAGTCACGAGGGTGTCCTGGCCGGCTCGCTCGAGCTGGCCCGCTCGCTCTTTCCCGACACGATCGACGCGCTCGGCGATCCGGAGGCCGAGACCAAGGTCGCGAGCGCGTGGCAGCTCACCCTCGATGCCGGCGGGCGCGTCCTCGTCGCCGAGGGCGGCCCATCCGACTTCACCGCGCGCGTGCTCCGCATCCTTCGCGATCGCGAGGTGCCGAACCTCGAGCGCGTCCGCGTCGTCCAGCACTCCCACGGCTGGAACGAGGACAACACGCGCCCCGACAACCTCGCTCTGGTGCGCGCGCTCACGACATACGTGCGCATCGACGACGGCAACCGGGCCAACGCCACGCCCGCCTTTCTCGAGCCCCGAAACGCCGCCGGACGAGCGTTCCGGCAGCGCGCGCTGGCCTCCGAGCACGGTGCGGCCTGGCGCACGGCGTTCGCGGCGATAGATCAGGGGAACGTACCGGGTGGGAATCGGCGCAGCGTCGACTTCAGCGACACGGTCGAGCTGATGCACCTGCTCGGTCTACCGAAGTCGAACGCGCCGACGGTCGGCGCGTTCGCGGATCGCTATCTCTGACGACACCGACATCGTGTCGATGCCCGCGGGTGCCGGCGTCCCTGCCGGGCTCGTCCGTCACTCGGGACGGTGCGTTACCTACCGTCCGCCGTAGACGCTGTTCTCGCGATCGACGACGAGACCCTGAACGACGAGGTTGAGGCGGAAGTTCAGACGTGCCTCGCCGTTCGGGCGCAGGGACACCCTCCAGAGGTCACCGAAATCGCGGACCTTTCCGTTCGACTTCTTCGGAAACTCCTCGGAGCTCGGATCGGAATCGGTCAGCAGCCCGAGGCCATCACAATCGTCGTTGCCGTCGCCCATGATGTCGTAGAGGGTGCCGCTGTGGCCGGCGACGAGCAGCGTGCTACCCGGCGCCGCCGCACGGATGGCCTCGATCGTCGGGCACTCCGACGCGCTCGTGCCGGTCGACAGCTCGGTCTCGCCCGCGGGCAGCTGGACGACATCGAGACCCGCGGCCGTCGCGGACGGCAGAACCGTCTGGTAGGTGCGGAACTTGTGGCTCGAGTAGACCGCGTCGAGCTCGTCGATGATCCCGCGCCGATCGAGGAAGTCGACGAGCAGATCGGCCCGCACGAGGCCGAACGCGTTCAGCTCCTCGGCGCAGTCGTCGTCCATGCCGGTGCAGACCTCGTCGAAGCGATCGCCGTCGGAGCGGCCGCGCTCGCGCGTCGCCGTCGGCTCGTCGTTCTCGTCATAGGACAGCGAGTAATTCGTCGTGGTGTCGCGGATCTTGGTGACCGTGGTCTTCTTCTCGGCGTGGCGCGTGAAGTAGATCGTGACGATCGGGCTGCCGCCACTGTTGTTGCCGGTGGCTTGAGCGGTGGCGGGGGCGAGGGTCGCGAGCAGGGTCGCGGCGACGGCCGAGGCGGTGAGTGCGGGAACGCGAAGTGTCATGGCAAGGTCTCTCTGGCGATGGAAGGAGAAAGTGCTCGCGGGGAGCGGGACGAAGCCTGAAGAGATCGCCCGGAAAGGTGGTGTGACAATTTGCAACGTTCGCAGGGCCAGGGCCTGCACGGGCCCGTGGTGCCGCTCCAGGTACCTCAGCGGCGGCCGTTCCGCCCCGTTCCCGACCGCCGCTCGGGGATGAGCCCTCGCGGCGTGAACCTCAACACCAGCAGCAGGATCGCGCCCATCGCCATCAGTCGCATGTGGGCGGCGCTCTCGATCAGGTGCGCGCGAAGGGCGCTGTCGGGCGCCATGCCGGAGGTCAGAAAATCCATCGCCCAGAGCCCGATCGGCTCGGCCTGGATCCAGAAGAACCAGACGACGAAGCCACCGAGCACCGCCCCCCAATTGTTGCCCGCCCCCCCGACGATGACCATGGCCCAGATCAGGAAGGTGAAGCGCAGCGGCTGGTAGGAGCCCGGGGTGAACTGCCCGTCGAGCGTGGTGAGCATGGCGCCGGCGATGCCGACCACGGCGGAGCCGAGGACGAACACTTGAAGGTGACGGCCCTTCACGTCCTTGCCCATCGCCTCGGCCGACACCTCGTTGTCGCGGATCGCGCGCATCATCCGCCCCCAGGGCGAGTTCAGCGCGCGCTCGGAGAGGAACAGGACGAGCAGCAGCACGAGGGCGAACAATCCCGCGTAGCAGAGCTTCACGAACAGCGAGGAGAACTGCACGATCGACATGCCCCAGTCGGCGGCGAGCTCCTGGAAGTAGGCCGATCGCTGGATGTCGAGCTCGTAGGGCACCGGGCGCGGCAGACCCGCGACGTTCTTCACCCCCCGGGTCAGCCAGTCCTCGTTCTTGAGCATCGCCACGATGATCTCGGAGATGCCGAGGGTCGCGATGGCGAGGTAGTCCGAGCGCAGGCCCAGCGCGATCTTGCCGACGAGCCAGGCGGCCCCGGCCGCGAACAAACCGCCGACGACCCAGGACAGGAGAATCGGCAGTCCGAGCCCGCCGAGGTTGCCCTGTGCCGCCGGATTGACCGCCTCGATGGCGTTGGCCGCCGGGATATAGAGCTGACGCGCGGCGGCATAGCCCGCCACCATCAGCACGACGACGGCGGTCGTGCGCCGGCGCCCCTTCAGACGACGGATGCACCAGACGATGGCGGCGACGGTCAGACAAGCGACCAGGAGCGCGAGCAGCATGCCCGCCCCCCCGGCCTGCCAGCCGGCCGGAAAGGGTCGTGACGAGACCAGCACCGCCGCCACCCCCCCCAGCGCGGCGAAACCCATGACCCCGACGTTCAGCAGCCCGCCGTAGCCCCACTGGATGTTCACCCCGAGCGACATGATCGCCGAGATCAGGCACAGGTTCAGGATCGCGAGCGAGAGTGACCAGCTCTGCACCTCGCCGACGACGACGAACAGCGCCGCCATCAGCGCGAACAGCAGCACGGTGCGCAGCGTGTCGCTCATAGGGATTTGCCCCGGAACATGCCGGTCGGTCTGACCAAGAGAACGATGACGAGGATCGCGAAGGAGACGGCGAACTTGTAGTCGGTCGAGAGCAACTGCACGAGACCGTCCGGCGCCCAGGACTCCGGCAGCACGTAGCCGAGGAACCTCTTGTAGGCGAACGTCAGGGCGACCTCGGAGAAGGCGATGACGAAGCCGCCGGCCACCGCTCCGACCGGGCTACCGAGGCCGCCGACGATGGCGGCGGCGAAGATCGGCAGGAGGATCTGCAGGTAGGTGAAGGGTTTGAAGCTCTTGTCCAGACCGTAGAGGGCGCCGGCGATGGTGGCGAGCACGGCGGCGAGAACCCAGGCGATCCGGACGACCCGATCGGGGTCGATACCCGAGAGCAGGGCGAGATCCTCGTTGTCGGAGTAGGCGCGCATGGACTTTCCGGTCCGGGTCCTCGAGAGGAACCAGAACAGGACGGCCACGGTGACGAGGGTGACGAGTACGGTAATGCCCTGGGTGGTGCGGATGGCCAGCCCTTCGTCGAGGCCGCTGAGCTCCTTGAACTCGCGCGCGGTGACGATGAAGCGCTCGCCGTCGGCGAAGTTGCGATCCCCGGGGCTGATGACGACGCGCACGATACCGTTGTAGAGGAACATGACGCCGAGGGAGGCGATCAGGTAGATCACCGGCGGGGACTTCTGCTCGCGATAGAAGCGGTAGACCAGCCGATCGGTCGCGAGCACCAGGGCGACGGTGACGAGTGCGCCGACGGGAAGCGCGAGCAGTGCGGTCGGCAAGGGGCCGAGCGAGAGGCCGAGACTCTGCAGCCACCAGGTCAGCAGGATCGTGGCCATGGTACCGATGGCCATGGTCTCGCCGTGGGCGAAGTTGGAGAACCGGAGGATGCTGTAGATCAGCGTGACGCCGAGCGCGCCGAGCGCGAGCTGGCAGCCGTAGGCCAGACTCGGCACGACGAGGAAATTGCCGAGCAGCACGATCGCGTTCAGGATCTCCACGCCGGCCCTCCTCCGTCAGCCACCGAGGAAGGCGCGGCGGACTTCCGGATCGGCGAGCAGGGCCGCACCCGTGTCGGTGTAACCGTTGCCGCCCTGCACCAGCACGTACCCCTTGTCGGCGATGTTCAGCGCCTGCTTGGCGTTCTGCTCGACCATGAGGATGGCGATGCCGGTTCGCGCGATCTCGATGATCCGATCGAACAGCTCGTCCATGACGATCGGCGAGACGCCGGCCGTCGGCTCGTCGAGCATGAGCACCTTCGGACGCGTCATCAGAGCGCGGCCGACGGCGACCTGCTGACGTTGCCCGCCGGAGAGCTCGCCCGCCGGCTGTCGGCGCTTCTCGCGCAACACGGGGAAGAGCTCGAACACCTGCTCCATGGTCCCGCCGATGTCGTCCTCGCGGATGAAGGCGCCCATCTCGAGATTCTCCTCGACGCTCATGCCGGTGAACACGTTGTTGTTCTGCGGCACGAAGCCCATGCCCTTTTTCACCCGTGCCTGCGGGCTGAGGGCGGTGATGTCCTCCCCATCCATCGTCACCTCGCCCTCGCGCAGGTCGAGCATGCCGAACACCGCCTTCATGGCGGTCGACTTGCCGGCCCCGTTCGGCCCGACGACGACGGCGATCTCGCCGCGCTCGACTCCGATCGTGCAGTCGATCAGGATGTCGGCACCGCCGTACCCACCGGTCATGTTCCGCCCGAGCAGAAAGCTCACGCCGCCCCCGCCCCCGCACCCGCACCCGCACCCGCACCCTTGTTCTTCAACTCCTTGTTCTTCAATCCGGTACCGAGATAGGCCTCGATGACCTCCTCGTTGGCGCGGATCTCCTCGACCGTTCCCTCGGCCAGCACCCGCCCCTCGGCCATGCAGATCACCGGGTCGCAGAGCCGACCGATGAAGTCCATGTCGTGCTCGATCATGCAGAAGGTATAACCGCGCTCTCGGTTGAGCCGCTCGATGGCATCCCCGATGGTGCCGAGCAGGGTGCGGTTGACGCCGGCCCCGACCTCGTCGAGGAACACGATCTTGGCATCGACCATCATGGTCCGGCCGAGCTCCAGGAGCTTCTTCTGCCCCCCCGAGAGATTGCCGGCGAGCTCGTCGGCCACGCGGCCGATCTCCAGGAACTCGATCACTTCGTCAGCCCGAGCGCGGATCTCCTCCTCCTCGGCCCGCACCCGGGCCGGGTGCAACCAGGTCTGCACGAGACTCTCGCCGGCCTGATCGCCGGGCACCATCATCAGGTTCTCGCGCACGCTCAGCGTCGGGAACTCGTGCGCGATCTGGAAGGTTCTGAGCAGCCCTCGGTCGAACAGCTCGTGCGGCGGCAGACCGCTGATGTCCTCGCCGTCGAGCAGCACCCGACCGCCGCTCGGTGGGTGGTAGCCCGCGATGACGTTGAAGAGGGTCGTCTTGCCGGCCCCGTTGGGGCCGATCAGACCGGTGATCGACCCGGTCCCGATGGTCATCGAGGCGTGATCGACGGCACGGATGCCGCCGAACACCTTCGAGACGCCGTCGACGACGATCATCGGCGAGGGGAGCCCGTCGGCGGGCCGGAAAACGCGGCCCGCCGCACGGGCACCGACCGTGGACCCGCCTCTCGCCCTAGCGGTAGCCCGCCGTGGTGATCTTCTCGTCCTCGACCAGGATCTCGCGGTAGTTGCCCGCGCTCTCGCCCTCACCGATCAGCTCGACGGCCGAGGCGCCGATGTAGTCCACGTCGCCGCCGGAGGCGATGATCTCGAGCGCCTTGCCGAGCTCGCCGGGGAGGATCTCCTCGCCCGGGGCGTTGGCCACTTCCATGACCTTCTCCTTGAAGTCGGCGCTCTTGGTCGAGCCGGCCGCCTGCATCGCCAGCAGGATCAGCGCGGCGGCATCGTAGGACTCGGCCGAGAACGCGTCGACCTTGATGCCGGCCTCCTCGGCCATCGTCTTGAACATCTCCGAGCCCTCGTTGTCGGTTCCGGGCACGGTGCCGTAGGAGCCGTTCAACCCGGAGCCGATCGCCATCGGGAGCGAGTCTCCGATCATGCCGTCGGGCAGGACGAAGGTGTCGAACGCGCCGGTGTCGAGGCTGGACTGGATGATGCCCTTGCCGCCTTGGTCG
>Ga0114952_1003596_pt1 | contig 10939 bp, 3 predicted proteins | sample SidtaG_2_FD_87303 | JGI IMG/M metagenome (GOLD analysis project Ga0114952, IMG submission 87303) | Marine algal microbial communities from Sidmouth, United Kingdom - Sidmouth_Asex2 metaG | ecosystem: Host-associated > Algae > Red algae > Unclassified | place: Sidmouth, United Kingdom | collected... | reverse complement strand
TATGAATTAAATATCTGTTCCAAAATCCTATCCGTAATCAAATAGGTCGGTTTGACTCCTGTAGTTCCTAATCCTCCAGAAGCCAATGTACTGCCAGTTACCAAAGGGTTGTCAGACGCATAATAAGCATATCTTACTTTCACATCTTCACGAATGCTCTTGCGTATTTTCGAGGCCGATTGCACTGCTTTTTGATAATGTACCCCTTCCATTTCAAGACCGACAACATTCCATGTCGACTGCTTGAAAAATTTTAAGATATCCTTGTTCTGTAGCGATGTGCCCAGCACAGTGACCATAGTACCTTCAAAAACTTCTAGACCGAAACCTTCAAAATCTTCCGCACACAATTCGTTACGAAATGGATAATTATCTGCCGTACCCTCGAAAATATGGGCAGAGGGTATCATCAAATCGCCTTTCCCCCCTTCTAAAATACCCGCTTTTCCCATAATGGAAATCGAAGCAACATCTAAAAATATGGGCTTCTTTTTTTCGCTCCTATAAGGCTTCAGCAGTTCGTCGATACTCTCGTATGCCTGTTCACCAAAAGCATAATCCATAACAAAGATAAGTGGTTTTTTATCATCGGGCAGGCCATTGGGCAGTTCATAACAACACATTTCTTCGGTCATTTTGGCTGTATCGAACAATTGCACATCGATGTTGGTACCCGAAAAATCGTCGATGGAAATCATTCCGTTCTTTTTCGCGACCGCAATTACTTTGTTGCGCAATTCGGTATTTAATGGTGAACTTAAAGCCTCATAGATTTCCAGTGATTCTCTATCCGGAAACTCTTTTGCCAGCGCTTTTCTTGCAAAAAGGGAATTCATTACGCTGTGCATATTGGCACTAACAATATGTATCGGTCTTCTTAACAATCCGTTTTTACGTAGGGTCTCCTTTATGGTATTCGCCCATCGTTCGCCATGAATATGGTGACCAAGTCGTTCGCGTAGCAGGGCACTGAAAGTAATGGTACGCTTTTGACCTGTAACTTCTTCCTCTATTGCCAATTTGCCCAACCAATACATGATTTCTAAAAACCGTTCGGGTTCTTCTTTGGTAGCAAGTTGGTTATGCACCGTCATAATTTCAACAAAAGGGCGCCCCAGTATATTTGCGGTATGAATTAGGGCTACCTCCCTTTCGGCCTGTGTAAGCTCGTTCTTTTTTACGGCCTGCTCGAGTTTGACCCAATCTCGTATGGTTTCGTTCGTATCTTCGATCAATACCCGTTTACAGATTTTTTCCGATTCTATGAACAAAAAAGTCAGATGGGTCATGATATCATAAATATCGGAGCGACCCCGCGTAATTTCGATATTCATCTGTTCGTCATCTATGCGATAACAATTACGACGGCGCTTAGGCGGTACAATAGGGTCAAAGTGAGAACGACCGTAGCCTTCATCTGAAGTAAGGTTGATAAAACGGCACTGTTCTATACCTTTCGGAAGGCGCTCCAGTACGTAGATAAGTCCGTTTAATTCTGCCTTTTCCTCAGCAATTGAGCCATAAATTTCAGGACGCAGTTGCAAAAGGGCGTTTTTGAGCGATTCACCCGAAACACCCGTTGGCTTATAAAAGCCACGATTGAACAAATGCCGCATGGTAATGTAGAGGCGCTCGATAGCGTTGGTCGATTCTTGAGCACGTGTGGTGGTTGTCTTGCCCATAAACGGATTTCGGGCAAAATTACGATAATTTTCGATTTGGCGTAATCGAAGGTGTCTTAGTGCCCTTACTCTGAAGGAGGCCTATAACATACTTTACGGTATATTCTAAATTCGTAGTAATCGGCTCAAGATAAAATTGAGTTTTAAGCTTTTTACACCTCTGTAGATTTAATAGGTGTTAAGAAGATGAAGAACGCCTTGGATTTTCATAAAAAGACCTGAAGAACTAGGCCTTGAATTTTGAAAGACCTTCGGCGAGCTTCCGATCGTTCGAAAGTCGCTGCACCTTGTTCTGGCCACCCAGTTTACCGATTGATTTCATATAGTCTGTAAACCCGCCTTGCTTGATAGCGGTAATTTTTAAGGTCTGTAATATTTTCCCGTCGATAAGATCAAAATAATAACTGTTCTGCTTTTGAAGCGAATCATCTAAAATCTGAATGAATTTTGATAGGTCAGAGGGCTTCTTTTCAAACTCCACTAACCATTCATGATAGGGTAGCTCTTCATCTTCTGGGGTTATCTGTGGGGCGACCGTAAATTCGTTGATGCTCGCATCGGTAGCAGAAATAGCTTGTCGCATGGCCTGCTCGACTTCTTTCGCGATAACGTGTTCGCCAAAAGCCGAAATGAAATGTTTGATACGCCCCGAAACGATGATTTTATAGGGCTTAATAGAAATAAACTGAATGGTATCTCCCAAATTATAGGCCCAAAGTCCGGCATCCGTAGAAATAATCATGACGTAGTTTACACCCAATTCTACCTGCTTCAGGGTAATTCGTTTCGGATGCGCTACGAAAAATTCATCGGCTTTTACGAATTCATAGAAAATTCCGGAGTTCAATAGAAGTAACATCCCTTTTTCGGTCTGGGAATCTTGGTAGGCAAAAAAACCTTCACTAGCGGGAAACAGTTCGATGCTATCTACTTTTCTACCAATCAAACCTTCGAATTTCGCGCGATAGGGCTCGTAATTGACACCGCCGTAAATGAACAGCTTAAAATTTTTAAAAAGTTCGCCAACCTTTTTTCCACTTTTGTCCTGTAGCCGCTCAAAGTACATTTGCACCCAAGAGGGAATGCCCGCAATAACGCTCATGTCTTCATTAATGGTCTCCTCAACAATAGTATCTACCTTGGTTTCCCAATCTTCGATACAATTCGTGTCCCAACTCGGCAAACGATTTTTTTGAAGATAGTTTGGCACATAATGCGCCGATATACCGGAAAGCCGGCCTAATTTGACACCGTTTTTTTCCTTTAGCACAGGGCTCCCTTGAAGGAAAATCATTTTCCCGTCTACGAAATCGACATTTCCGGTTTCTTGTATATAATTCAGTATAGCGTTTCGCGAAGCTTCGACCTGATACTTTATAGAAGTTTTAGTTATGGGGATATACTTTGCCCCAGAAGTAGTTCCTGATGTTTTCGCAAAATAGATGGGCTTGCCGGGCCAGAGGATATTTTCCTTTCCTGCAACTACATCTTCCACATAAGGCTTAAGCGCTTCATAATCGCGTATGGGGACTCGTTCTACGAAATCAGCATGCGAAGTTATCGCCCCAAATTCATGGTCCTTGCCGAACTTGGTTCCCGAGGCCTTTTTAATTAGACTCAAAAAAACCTGCTGTTGTATCGCAATGGGGTCATTCACCCATTTTGCGGTTTTGCGGGTAATGTACCAGGCGAATATTTTTGCTGCAAATGATTTTAGTGACACGGAATAAATTTCTGGTTTCGAGTGTCATTTCAGTTCTGCACTCAAAACTTTAAATTGTCAATTTTTCTCTTTTTTGGAACTAAAAATCTATATAATTCAAAGGATTCACGGTATTACCGTTACTCCAAAGCTCAAAATGAAGATGTGGCCCGGTGGTCAACTCACCCGTATTTCCAACGGAGGCAATAACTTCTCCTGCACGTACCACGTCACCTTGGGCTTTGCTCAAAGAACCGTTATGTTTATAAACACTTAACAAGCCCTCTTTATGTTCTAGAATGATAACGTATCCGGTATCGGCGGTCCATTCTGAAAAGATTACGGTGCCATTAGCTACCGCTTTAATAGGCGTGTCGGTGGGTGCGGTAACGTCAACGGCATAATGGCGTTTTGCTGCATCGTAAGTTTGTGAGATAGCACCGCTGAGCGGCGGAAAGAGTGCAATGGCCGAGCCTTCGATATTTCTTTCGAACAGATTGTATTTATCTTCCAAGGCGACCTCGGCCCTAAGCATAGAATCCTCCCTTATCGGGGTCAAGTCAATACTCGCAGGATCTATCTTAAACTGTTCCCGCAACGAATCGAGATTTACCTCGCTACTTTCGATCTCGCCGCGAAGTACCATTCTTATATTTTCTAAATACTTATTGGTATTATTTAAGTCGCGTACTAGAGAATCTGTCTTATAGGTCAAATCGGTCGCCTGCTTTTTTAGCCGCGTTGAAGAATAGCCAGGGATGTATTCGCGTAGCGGAGTGAAGGCAATCAATAGTGTTGTAAGCGCAATAAGCCCGATAATACATAGCGAGCCGGTTACAAAAACATTAAGGCGGCTTAACTTAAAAGAAATCTTTTCTTCAAAAGTACTTTCGTTAAGTATGACCAAGCGGTACTTGTGCAGCAGCTTTCTTTTGATTTCCTTTCTTTTCTTGACTTTTTTGGCCATAGTACACAAATATAAGGATGGAATTGAATTCAGTACTGCTTCTTTTAAAATTTATAACGTCCAGAATACAGTATTAAAAATAGATGCATAAAATCTTGATGTTTGGGACTGCTATGGCCTGAAACAATATTAACAGCAGTACAATTACTTTTTTTAGTACATTTGTTATCCATTAAATACGAAATTATGACAGCTTTACAGATATTTTTGGCAATCGGCCCATGGCAAATAGCCGTTGTAGTCGTAATTGTTCTCTTATTGTTCGGGGGAAAAAAGATTCCTGAACTCATGCGCGGCCTTGGTAGTGGCATCAAAGAATTTAAGGATGCCTCGAAGGAAGATGACCAGTTGGAAGATAAGAAAGAATAGTTAACTTTTCCGTTCGCTACAATATTTAAGAACCTTGATTCATTTCAGGGTTTTTTTATGTGAAATATCAATTTTATACCTATTGGTATTTATCTAGAATACCTTAATACTTCTTAGAACTCTACATACTCTCATTAAAAAGTATAAAACTCACGCTTTTTGACCTTTGATACCCCGAAAAACTGCAGGAAACCATTGAAAACTTATGGTTCACAACAAAATTCAGGGGGTCACACAACAAAAATTGAGACAGGCCAAATCTAATGTTAAAATTTGCGTTGTAATATAATATTATATGGTCTCTTCTCAAGCTACCTCAAGCTTGTTGCCCTGCGGCCAACCCAATTTTACAATTAGTTTATGCCCAACCTACTTAGAAAGCTACTGGCTTTGCTGCTTTTGGCGGTAACTACCAGTTTTACTTTTACACGTGGTTCGAAAACTACTATTCCCGAAAGTGCGACCGTCTCCTCGGCCGTCACTGATAATTCGGAAGCTGCCCTAGTGCCCACCTTTACCAATTGCCCTTCAGATATTACGAATGTCATGCCCAATTCGGGTGATTGTACTGCAGTCGTCAATTGGACCCCTCCGACCGCATCGGGTACCGGACCTGTCACTGTAACAAGCAATTACGATCCCGGTGATTCATTTTACGCCGGAACACATCGTGTGATTTACCGAGCTACCGATATCAACGGTACATCCTTTTGTGAATTTACGGTAGAAGTAATTGACAACCAACCTCCTATAATTACCGTACCTGCAAATATTTCTACCACAGCAGACCCCGGTCTGTGTGGTGCCATAGTAACCTTTCCCTACCCACAAGCTACCGACAATTGTCCCGCTGGAGAAAGTGCTCCCATTGATGAGAACTTCGATAGTGGTACGGATCTCAGTACACAGTGTTATGACTTTGATGGCACTTTCATCGGAACGGATGGAGAAGTTAACGGTTCTGTTGGTGAGCTTGAGACCGTAGAACTTATAAACAATGATATTAGGTCATTTACAAGTCCATTGACCCAGTTTAACGGTACAGGAGAAATTTTCTTTGATCACAAAATAATTGCTGGTAGCCCAAGTGGTGATATCAGTAATGGTGCTAGATTAACGGTAAAGCTTATCAATACGGGTGGCGTAGAGACCATAATCTTTACCGAACTTTATTTAGATGAGAATGTACAAACCGAATACATACCTATAACGCAGAGCGGTAACTTTTACGTTCAGTTTGAATGGGAAACCAATCAGAACCGTAGTGATATTGCCTATCTAGACGATTTGTACATACCTGGATACGTAATCTCAGATACAACAGTAGTTACTTGTGGCGTTGCAAGACACAGAGTGGTTCAAATCGCTGGACAGCCGTATAGAAGTGGGCAAGAATTTCCTGTAGGTACGACCACTCTTGAATACCTTACTAGGGATGCAGCAGGAAATATTGGGTTTAACTCCTTTACCGTTACGGTAACCAATAATATCAATCCACCTGCAGGAAATGATGTCGAATACTGCGAGGGTACACCAGTTCCAGAGCTTTCCGTAACCGTAGGTGCAGGTGAAACCGTCGATTGGTACGACGCGGCAGTAGGCGGCACTTTGTTGTTGGCCGATAGCGCTACGTATACTCCTCCGGGACCAGGCAACTACTATGCGGAAACAAGAAACATCAGCACAGGTTGTGTAAGTGGAACTAGAAGAAGAATCCGTCTTATTGAAAATCCGCAACCCAACTCTCCAAGTGCTCCAAGCCCTATTGAATATTGCGTCAATGAAACAGCTACGCCTTTGACAGCTACCGGAGATCCGGGCAACATGATCAATTGGTATGATGCACCGACCGGAGGCACCATGTATGCTTCGGCACCTACTCCTGACACCACTATTGCCAGTACCACCTCATATTATGTTGAACAGGTCGATTCCTCTACTTTTTGTGTAAGTACAAGAACTGAAGTGGTCGTTACCGTATACTCAAGACCTACGGTGCCATCAATTACAACACCTATAGAATACTGCGTTGGCGATACCGCTGCACAATTAGATACCCACGCCTCAGGGACTAATTTGAGATGGTATGACGCCGCAACGGGCGGCTCGGAAATACCGGGCAGTACAATTCCGGATACCTCAAGCGCAGGAACCCAGTTTTTTTGGGTGACACAAACCGCCCCGTCGGGAGGAACCAATTGTGAAAGCACACGCGCAATGCTCACGGTAAACGTCAACAATCCACCTCTTATCACCACCCAGCCTACAGACCAAGAAATGTGTTCAGGTGGTACGGCCACATTTACAGGTGACGCATCAAATGCTAGTGGTTTTCAATGGCAATACTTTAATGGTGGAAGCTGGGATAATATTACCGATGATGCCATTTATAGTGGTGCAACTACTAACACCCTTACTATCACAGGAAATCCGCCAAGAAATCAATATCGACTCGGTGCTACCAGCCCTGGCGGAAGCTGCCCCGGTGTCTTTTCGAATCCGGCGGCCCTTACTATAAATCCGCTACCCAATGTTACTGCTAATGCAACCGATACCGAAATTTGCCAAGGGGAATCCGTGACATTAACCGGTTCAGGGGCGAACACCTACTCTTGGGACAACGGAGTGACCGATGGAGTGCCCTTTACTCCGGCCTCAACGACGACATATACCGTTACGGGTACAGATGCCAACGGATGTACGGATACCGATACCATTACAATCACGGTAAACCCGCTACCTACCGTGACCGCCAACGCGGCCGATACCGAAATTTGCCAAGGGGAATCCGTGACGTTAACCGGTTCAGGGGCAAACTCCTATGTTTGGGACAACGGAGTGACCGATGGATCGCCCTTTACTCCCGCCTCAACGACGACATATACCGTTACGGGTACAGATGCCAACGGATGTACGGATACCGATACCATTACCATTACCGTAAATCCGTTACCAACAATAACAGTTACCAGCGGGCCAACCTGTTCAACCGACCTTTCAACCTACGCAATTGACCTCTCCACATCGACCAACAATTTAACAACGACAGCTGGTACGGTATCCGACTTAGGAGGAGGTAATTTTACGGTTGATAATATACCCGCCGGAACGGACATTACATTAACGACCACAAATAGCAATGGATGCCCAAACACACTGGATATTACGGCACCCGATTGTAGCTGTCCTGCCATTAGCGCCCCTGTGAGTGGCGGAAACGCTGAATATTGCGCCGGAGATACCGTACCAACCATCACTGCATCGGTAAATGTTGGAGAAACTGTAGATTGGTACGATCAAGCCGCTGCCGGTACTTTACTGCTTTCCGATAATACAAGTTTTACCCCTGCCGGCCCAGGAACTTATTATGCCGAAGCCAGAAACACAACAACAGGTTGCGTCAGTGGAACACGAACTGCAATCATTGTAACCGAAAATGCACTACCTACCGTAACCGCAAACGCAACACAGACAACAATATGCGTAGGTGATTCCGTTACCCTTACAGGTTCAGGAGCAAATTCTTATACTTGGGACAATGGAGTGACGGACGGGGTGGCCTTTACACCGGCCTCAACGACAACTTATACCGTAACCGGTACGGATGCCAATGGCTGTATCAATACCGATACGATAACAATTACCGTGAATCCGCGGCCCGCAGTTACCGCCAACGCTACGGATACCGAAATATGCCAAGGGGAACCAGTCACATTAACTGGTTCAGGAGCAAATTCTTATACATGGGACAACGGTGTCAGTGACGGAGTAGCTTTTACACCAGCTTCTACCACAACCTATACAGTAACGGGAACTGATATTAACGGATGTACCGATACCGATACTATCACCGTTACCGTGAACCCGCGGCCCGCAGTTACCGCCAACGCTACGGATACCGAAATATGTCAAGGAGAATCTGTGACCCTGACTGGTTCAGGGGCGAACTCCTACACTTGGGACAACGGGGTGACCGACGGGGTGGCATTTACACCCGCCTCTACGACAACATACACTGTAACGGGTACCGATGCCAATGGATGTAACAACACCGATACCGTAACAATTACGGTAAACCCATTGCCAACATATACAGTTACTTCAGGACCCGCATGTGCGCCTGACCTTTTGACCTATTCCATTTCGATAAACACCGATGCTGACAGTGTAACCTCAGATGTAGGCGTTGCCACTATCACAAATACCGGTGGTAATGATTGGACAGTATCCGATATCCCCTCAGGGACGAATATCACCGTTACGGCCACCAATACCTCAACCTCTTGTTCCGCGCCCCAAAGTTTCACGGCACCTGATTGTAGTTGTCCGACTATTAATCCTCCGGTCAGCGGCGGTAACGCGGAATATTGTGCAGGCGATTCCGTACCGACCATCTCGGCATCCGTGAATTCAGGAGAAACGATAGACTGGTACGACCAAGCTGCAGCAGGTACATTGCTACTTACTGGCAATACCGATTTTATTCCGGCTGGTCCAGGAACATACTATGCGGAAGCTAGAAATACAACCACTAGCTGTGTGAGTACGACAAGAACCGCAATCACTGTAACTGAAAACCCATTACCTATAGTGACCGCAAATGCGACAGATACAGAACTATGCCAAGGTGAATCCGTGACCCTTACGGGTTCAGGAGCAAACTCCTATACCTGGGATAACGGTGTGGTCGATGGGGTCGCATTTACGCCAGCTTCCACCACGACATATACCGTTACGGGTACAGATGCCAATGGATGTCAAAATACCGATACCATTACAATTCAAGTGAACCCTTTGCCAACGGTAGTAGCCAACGCAACCGATACTGAAATATGCCAAGGGGAATCTGTGACCCTTACGGGTTCAGGGGCGAACTCCTATACTTGGGACAATGGTGTAACCGACGGGGGTGCCTTTGCGCCTACTTCCACAACGACCTATACCGTAACAGGTACAGATGCCAATGGATGCCAGAATACCGATACAATAACGATTACAGTTAACCCATTACCAACCGTAACGGCAAATGCGACACAAACTACCCTATGTGCAGGAGAGTCAGTGACCCTAACTGGTTCCGGAGCCAATTCCTATACATGGGACAACGGGGTGAGCGATGGGGTCGCCTTTGCACCGGCTACCACAACAACTTACACCGTAACCGGTACAGATAGCAACGGCTGTACGGATACCGATACAATTACGATTAACGTAAACCCGCTGCCGACATTTACGGTAACCACGGGACCGTCTTGTGCACCTGACCTTTTAAGCTATTCTATCTCAATAAATACTGATGCTGACAGTGTGGTCTCAGATGTAGGCGCCGCCACTATCACGAATACCGGTGGTAACGATTGGACCGTATCGAATATCCCTTCAGGAACGGATATCACGATTACCGTAACGAATACGGCAACTTCATGTTCCGTATCACAAGGTTTCACCGCTCCAAACTGTAGTTGTCCTACAATCGACGAACCTATTGATGATAGTGGTGACCAAGCCTATTGCATTGGAGATACAGTTCCGACCATTTCGGTATCCGTGAACGCTGGAGAGACCGTCGACTGGTACGACCAGCCTACCAATGGCACTTTGCTGGCCACAGCTACTTTGAGCTATCAGCCTACGGCCGGAGACTTGTTGAGCGGAAACAATACGTTTTACGCCGAGGCCAGGAATACGACTACAAACTGTACCAGTAGTACGAGAAGACCCGTAATCATTACCCAGAACCCGCTCCCAACGGTAACAGCAAATGCCTCTCAAACCACAATCTGTGCTGGAGATTCTGTGACACTGACCGGGTCAGGTGCGAACTCCTATACCTGGGATAATGGTGTGACCGATGGGGTGGCCTTTACCCTGACTTCCACAACGACCTATACCGTAACGGGTACCGATGTCAATGGATGCCAGAATACCGATACTATAACGATTACAGTCAACCCGTTACCAATAGTAGCAGCCAACGCAACGGATACAGAAATATGCTTAGGGGAATCTGTGACACTTACTGGTTCGGGAGCAAACTCGTACACTTGGGACAACGGTATATCCGATGGTGTGGCCTTTAATCCGACAACTACTACAACGTATAACGTTACAGGAACCGATATAAATGGATGCCAGAATACCGATACTTTAACTATTACGGTGAACCCATTACCAACAGTAGTTGCGAATGCATCGTCAACGACAATAAATGCTGGAGAG
>Ga0114952_1003594_pt1 | contig 10945 bp, 13 predicted proteins | sample SidtaG_2_FD_87303 | JGI IMG/M metagenome (GOLD analysis project Ga0114952, IMG submission 87303) | Marine algal microbial communities from Sidmouth, United Kingdom - Sidmouth_Asex2 metaG | ecosystem: Host-associated > Algae > Red algae > Unclassified | place: Sidmouth, United Kingdom | collected... | reverse complement strand
TCATGGTTGTAATTCATAATAACTTTCTTGACAGTACTTGAGTTTAAAACTTTTTCTTCATCGTGTTCTTTACTCTGAAGATAAAGAGCTGCTGTATAAACAGTATAAAAAAGATATTTACGTTTTCCTTCACCATTTTTCATTAATACTTGACCTTTATAGTTTTCCTTTTCGGGAAAAGAAAAACTCAGAGCTGAAAAAACAAAGAATAAAATAAATATTTTCATGGAAATTCTCCTTAAACTAGTAGTACACTCTTAAAGTGAAACACACTTGGATTAATATTTTAAGATATTTCTTTGGTATAATCTATATCATATCATCTGTAGGAAAACTTCTTGATAATAGAGGTTTTTCTGATGTCATACAAAACTATCAATTAATACCTGACTTTTTATCCATGCCAAGTGGACTAGCATTTTCATTATTTGAGCTTTGGCTAGGGATTGAACTTTTAAGAAATCGACATATCCTAATTGCTGGTTGTCTAACGGTCCTTATACAATTTTTTTATATGTTTGCCGTTACACTTACTTACCTAAGAGGAATAAAGCTTGATAATTGTGGCTGCTTTGGTGTTTTTTGGCCAAGGCCTCTAACCTACGTAACCCTCATAGAAGATGCAGTTCTTCTACTTATTGCAGCTATATACTTTTATCTTATTAAAAATAAATCACAACAAAAATACTAAGAGGAATTAATGGAAAATCAACTATTAAATGAAGAAGAAACTCTCACTTACATGAATCCAAGTGAGATTAAAGAATATGATGTCTACCCTTATCAAGATGAAAGAAAGACTGCTCTAAAAAAAGTTCGAGACCGTATCAAGTCTCTTGGACTTTGGGATCAAAGCCAAATACTTGGAAGAAGATATTCAATCGGATGTGTGGCCTTAGAAATCACTCAAAGGTGTAATTTAGATTGTACACTTTGTTATCTATCAGAAATGTCTGAAGCCGTTAAGGACGTTCCAATTAAAGAAGTCTTTAGAAGAATCGAAAAAATATATGAGTTGTATGGAGATAATACAGACGTTCAAGTTACTGGAGGTGATCCAACACTTAGAAGAAAAGATGAGCTTTTAGCAATTATAAAGAAAATTAAATCTACTGGGATGAGACCTACTTTAATGACAAATGGAATCAAGGCTACCAGACAACTTTTAACAGAGATGAGACAAGCTGGTCTTGAAGATGTTGCTTTTCATGTTGATTTAACTCAGGAGAGAAAAGGTTATGATACGGAGGCTTCTCTTAATGAAATTAGGTTAAATTATATAGAAAGAGCAAAGGGTCTAGGCCTATCAGTCCTATTTAACACAACTGTTTGTGCAGAGAATTTTTATGAAATTCCAGAAATTGCCAATTTCTTTGTTAAACATGCAGATGTGGTTAACTTCTTTTCTTTTCAGCTTCAAGCAGAAACAGGACGAGGTGTTTTAAGAGAAAGAGATTTCATCATCACACAAGATACCGTAACAGCTCAGGTAGAACGAGGAATTGGGATAAAACCAAACTTTGATGTTATCGTTTCTGGTCATAAAAAATGTAACCGTTATTCATCACTTTTTGTTGTTAATGGAAATTGTTATGATACATTTTTTGACGTCGATTTTGCTCAAAAAATGATGAATGAAACAAGCGATATTATTTCTGTTCGTGGAGATCAAAGCTCTATGGCAATGAAACTAGTTAAGCGTATCTTAAGCAAACCAAAAAACTGGATTCCATCTTTAAATTATATGGCTCGATTATTATGGATGATCAAATGGGACTTAATTAAAGCTAAAGGAAAAGTTCGAAAGCTCTCTTTTTTCAGCCATAACTTTATGGATGCTTGTCAGCTTGAAAAAGATAGAATTGACGCGTGTTCATTTACTGTAGCTACCAGTGAAGGTTGTATCTCCATGTGTCTTCATAATGCTAAGAGAGATGAATATATCCTACAACCAGTTAAAATCGACTCAAGTGAAAACGGAGATACTATTTGGAATCCTCTAATTGGAGAAACTAACACTCAAGAAAAACCAACTGAAGTTGAAATTAGAAAAGGCCAGCTTAAAGGTAGACTAAAAGTTGATAGAACAATTCAGACACCTGTCACTGTAACCGTTAAAGGTGAAAATCTTAATAATGAGAAAGCAGTTTAAAGAATGAAGTTTTTAATTTATATAATTAGTAGTTCACTATTGGTATCATGTGCCACTTATATCACAGCTCCTAAGGTTTATTCAAAAGTCTCTGGAGTTAATGATTATAGTAAGGCCATCAAAGGTAATATTAATGAACAGGGTCTTGTAAACTTTAAGGCAATATCACAAAACCAAGAGCCCCTTAACCTTTATATTAACTTTATTGCTAATCATGGTTTGAATTCAACTCCAGAGCTTTTTAAAGATAGAAACAAGCTCTTGGCCCATTATATAAACTCATACAACGCATTATCAATATTTAATGTCATTGAGTCTGGCTTCCCAGATACGAATGCAGGTTTAAAAAAAGTTAAATTTTTTGTACTTAATAAATTCATGATAGATGGAAAACGTCGCTCCCTTCGAGATTATGAAAACAATACAATTAGAAAATTTGGTGATCCAAGAGTTCACTTTATTCTCAACTGTATGTCGATAGGATGTCCTCTTCTTCCGATGAGTGCGGTTGCTCCTGGTGGTTTAAATGAATTCTTAGAGCAGGCAACAATTAAGTTTTTTAGTGAAAAGAGAAATCTTTGTCTTAATCATCAAAACAAAACGATACATATCAGTTCAATACTTGATTTTTTTCCTGAGGATTTTGGTGGCAAAGATAAGATCAAAGATTATGTTCAAAAATATAGTAAAGAGAAATTACCTGAAGATTATAAAATTGAATATATTCCTTATGACTGGACTATTATAGATATGAATAAAGTTTCAAGAGTTTCAGTCAATCCTTGTCAAAACTAGAGGGCCTTAATCTACAACCCAGGAATAATCACTTTCACTTTCATGAAAATAAGAATCAGCTACTAAGAAAGTATCAAGATCCTTTAAACTCGCTTCGGTATGTTGAACTTGATAAGGTTTATCGATATTAAGTGTTATAATGACAAGGGCAGCAAAACCCGTAAGACCAATAATTATCTTTCTTATTCCGAATACATTACTTAGAACTCCTTGAGAAGAACTTTGTGACTCAATCTTCATAAGAATATTCGACCATTCTCCTGCGGGTCGTTCTGGAATTTTACTATTTTTATTTAAAAAATTTTTCAAGTTTTTATCATCCATTATTTACTCCATTTTCTTTTAGAAATTTTATAAAAAATATCTTTGCTTTATTGACTCTCGATTTCACAGTTCCCTCCGGAATGTTTAATAATTTTGAAACTTCTACATAGGTCAAACCAATTTGATAATGCAATGTGAAAGCTTCTCTTTTTTCTGTCGATAGAAGCATTAATCCTTTTGAGATGAGGTCAGAGAGCTCAGTATTTACAGACTCTCCTTGAATTTTCTCAACATGCAACTCTTCTAATTGCTTCTTATTTTTCTTAAGGTAATCATAAGTCACATTCATTGCTATTCTATATATCCAAGTTCTAAAAGACGACTTTGCTTCGAAATTTTTGAAATTCTTCCAAGCTTTTAAGAAAGTCTCTTGAATTAAATCATCAACTTCGTTTGAATTTATCATCCAATAGATAGAAGAGCGGACAAAACCTTGCTCTTGTAAGTAATGTTGTTTAAACGACAGAAGTAACTCATCATGAGTTACTCCTGTAGATGGAAAAAGTATTTCTTTTATCTTCAACATTAATCTTTCCTGTTGCCTCTTTTTCTACACTCTTTTTTCTCTTCTTTTTTCTTCGCAATATAAATCGTTCTTTGCTCTTTAGTCAGTACGTTTTTTAAGAAGATCATTTTTTCTAACTTTTTATCATCGTGATTACTACGATGATCTTTGATACTCTGATGAAACTTTATAAACTCACTATCTGGGGCACCATCTACAAAAAGTTGTTTCATCTTTTCTCTATGTTCTCTTTTCACATCTCTTTTCTCTTGCTTTTTCTTTTTATGCTCTGCCTTAAATTGTTCGATTTTAGTAACTTGATCGCTTGAGAGATTTAGTTCATCTAAAATCTTAAAGTCTTTAGGTCCTCCCCCTCGAGCGAAGATCTGAGTAGTAAAAGCTAGTAAGAGAGTACAAATAATTATTTTCATGTTATTATCCTTTTGTTTATTTTATTGTCTGTTTCTTTTTCTTTTATTCTTTCTATTTGGATCATGACACAGAATTACACTGGAGTCTCTTCGTCCCTCAGTACAAATTCCTTCAACTTGACCTCTCTTGCCCTCAAAGCTACAGCTTGATCCAACTTCTTTTGCCTCACATGCAGCAATCTTAACTTCCTTAAACTTACCACCTCGAGCATAGGCCGAAGTACATAATAGACCTAAGACAGAGATTGTAATGAACACTTCTTTTATCATTTCTAAGTCCTTTTTTAAGACCAACAAAATTGATGATCTAATACTTAGACTGATATTTATTCAAAAACGTTCATTTATATCTCATAAAAATACAAGAATTTAATAATTTCAGATAGTTACAGTTTTACTCCTCTCACTTTTTTTGCAAGTAGCTCTTAATCATTCATGTTTCTAACTTAGCCTCCTACTTCATCAGCACTTTAAAAAATAACTCTTGAGCTTTATCATGACGTGAGAACTTTATAAGGAGTGAGTATGAATGAATATGTACCTGAGAAAAAATGGAGCTGGGATGAAGAGCTTGGCGGTAAGTTTGGAGGTATAAATCGTCCTAGTGCTGGTGCAAGATCTGAAAAAAACGTCCCTAGGGGAAAACATCCATTTCAACTCTACTCTCTTGCTACTCCCAATGGTGTAAAAGTCACAATCATGTTTGAAGAACTCTTAGCTCGAGGAATCCAACAGGCTCAATATAATGCTCACTTAATTAATATTTTAGAACTTGATCAGTTCTGTTCTGGATTTGTGAATATAAATCCAAATTCTAAAATCCCCGCCTTAGTTGATACATCGGAAGATAAGGATATTCACATTTTTGAATCAGGTGCAATTTTACTTTATCTTGCTGATAAGTTTAAAGCATTTATTCCTAATGACTTACGTGGTAGAACAGAAACGCTCAACTGGTTATTTTGGCAAATGGGCAGTGCTCCTTATCTAGGAGGAGGCTTTGGACATTTTTACAACTACGCTCCAGTAAAGCTTAAGTATCCCATTGATAGATTTACGATGGAAACGAAACGTCAATTAGATGTTTTAGATCAGAATTTAAATAAGAAAAATTATATCGCCGGAGATGAATATACTATCGCCGACATGGCTATTTGGCCTTGGTATGGAGCCTTGGTTCAAAATAAACTGTATGATGCTGGCGAGTTTTTAGATGTGAGAATCTATAAAAACTTACAACGTTGGGCAGATCAAATTCGTGAGCGCAAGGCGGTAAGAAAAGGAAGAATGGTCAATAGAACTTGGGGCGATGAAGATGAACAAGTTCATGAAAGACATAGTGATATTGACTTTGAATGTAAGGCCATATAAATGAAACAAATTTTACTACTACTTACTATCCTATTTATAAGTTGTGCTGAAGTACAAACTGACAAACCAAAGATCAAACTCTACGTTTTTGATTGTGGAGAAAATAATGTAAAAGACATTTCTATTTTTTCTCCAGGCTTTGATAAGGGAGTACAAAAGACCTTAGTTGCAAGATGTTATTTAATATCGCATCCTCAAGGTCTTTTAATGTGGGATACTGGGTTAAGTGATTCTATCAGTAACAAGCCTGATGGATTAAGTGTACGCAACGGAGTCTTTACCTTATCTGTAAAGAAAACTTTAAGTTCTCAATTAAAAGAATTAAAAATTGATCCCCAATCAATTGATTACTTGGCTTTTTCTCACATGCATCCAGATCATTCTGGAAATGCTAACTTATTTAAAAATTCAAAAGTCTTATTGCAATCTAAAGAATTTGAGGCTGCCTTTGGAAGTAATCCTAAAAAGTACTCTTTTAATAAACAGTTATATTCAGAGATACAAATTAAAAATATCATTAAACTCAATGATGATTACGATGTCTTTGGTGATGGTTCAGTGAAAATCATTAAGACTCCTGGCCATACACCAGGTCACCAATCACTGTATATTGATCTTCCTAAAACAGGAAAAATCGTTCTCTCTGGAGATCTTTATCATTTCCAAAAAAATAGAACTTATAAAAGAGTTCCATCTTTTAACTTTGATAAAGAAATGACAAAAAGATCGATGGATAAACTTGAAGCGTTTTTAGTAAAAAATAAAGCAACACTTTGGATCCAACATGATCCCGATCAAGCTAAAACAATTAAATTATCACCTGCTTATTATGAATAATTTATTTATTTTTTGATAAATAGTTTTGCCTCGATTGATCTCTTAGATAAATAAACCTAAGAAATACTAATCTCAAGAGGAGATCCACTATCAGGCAATTGAGAAGCTAAACTTCTAAGGGCAGTTCTTAACCCCTCCTCAATCACTGGATGATAAAAAGGCATTGATAAAGTCTCATGCACAGTCATTTCTTTTTGGATGGCCCAAGCAATTAAATGTGCTAAGTGCTCACCAGATGGTCCAAAAATTTCAGCTCCTAGAAGTAATCCCTTTTTCGAACAACAATAAACCTTCATCATCCCTTTTTCTTTGAGTTTAACTATTGAGCGTCCTTGCCCTTCAAAGCTAACTTTCCCCTCTAAAAATTCAGTATTGTCTTTTTTTAATTGGGAATAGCTTTGCCCGACTTGGGCGATATTGGGATCTGAGAATGTAATGCCTAAAAACACTCGTCTTTTAAAGTGCTCGACTTTTAAAGCTTGAGAGTTATAACCTGCAATAGACCCATCGTCTGAAGCTTCATGCAGTAGTTTTCGATCTCCGTTAGCATCTCCTGCGATAAAGATATTAGTTCCCTCTATCTGCATTGTTTCGGTATTATAATTTGGCATACCCTTTTTATCTAAAGAAACACCAATGTTTTCTAAATCAAGCTTATCAATATTTGGACTTCTTCCAACGGCGACCAAGGCCTTTTTAACTTCTATTTTTTGATCATTGGTCTCCACAACTAAAAGACCATCCTTTTCAGACATCGACTTAACTCCTGAGTAATCAATATTCATCTCTTCAGAGAACTTGCTTGCTACATATTCCTGCATTTCAGGATCACTTAAACCGGCTATAACTTTCCTTCTTCCAATAGCAGTCACATTGACACCTAACCTGTGAAGGGCCTGACCTAACTCAATTCCAATAACTCCTAAACCTATGACTGCCATCGTTGATGGTAGAGTTTTCATTTCAAAGAAATCATTCGTATCAATGAGAAAATCTTTACATTTCTCCCACGACTCAGGCAAGACCGGGCTAGAGCCCGTTGCAATAATTATTTTATCTGCTTGAATTTTTTCACCCTCAAGATCAAGAGTATTTTTATCTATAAAGCTCGCTTTTTTTGCAATAAGATGTGTATCAAGCCAACCTTCATAACCTCCCATTGTTGCTTTTACAAAACGATCTCTAAGTTTTCTTACATGCTCCATTACTTCATCATGATTAATACTAAGTTTTTGGGCTCCATGGATTCCCATTGAGGAAAAAACATTTTTGCGATAATAATCATTAGCAACTTGGATTAACACTTTTGAAGGCATGCACCCTACTCGGGCACACGTTGTTCCTAATACTCCATTATCAATAACAACATAATTATCAGTTTTTTTAGCTACTTGTTTTCTAGCTGAAAGACCACCAGTTCCTGCTCCAATAATTGCAACATCGTATTTTTTCATTATTTTCCTTTTTTTAATTTCTTGAAATATTTAATTTTTGTTAATTTTACTTCTCAAGAATTAGTTCTATCAAATGCGATTGACCCTTATGAAATTTTCCTTCGTTTACATCTTCTTTAAAAACCTTCTTACTTATTAGATTCAAGTTAAACTCTTGTTCTAAATCTTCACAATAGAGCATCTCTAAATTTTTCGGACCACCAGTATTCATTCCAAATTGTTGCTTAGTATAACCTAAACAGTATAACCTGCCTCCACTTCGCAGAGATTGTTTCATATTTTGATAAAAAACCTTTGAGATACTAGGTAGGCAATGGCAATAAATTAAAAATATATAATCAAATTTATCTTTCATTAAATACTCGCTATAAGAGGCTAAGACATAACTACCTTGAATATTATATTTTTTATACTTTTTGAGGGCATGCTCTTTAACTACCTTACTTGAATCAAAACAAAAAATATGAGCTCCTCTTGAAGCCGCATAAAGTGAATTTCTTCCTTCCCCTTCTCCTGGGAACATGACATTTTTTTCTTTTAGATCAAGCGTATCTATATATTGTTTGAGATAAGAATTAGGCTCAGTCCCATACGATTCTGGATTTTGATTATAGCGCTCATCCCAAAAGCTCATCGAAGATTCCTTTTAAAAATATTCATTAAATATAAGTAAGGAGGGAAAATAACGACAACTCCTATAGCAAGAGCTATTCCAAGTTGTTTTATGGTTGCATCAGGAGCAGCTCCTTGGAAAATATTAACGCCAATGGAACCATCTCTAAAGTAGAAATTTGGATAAAGAAAAACAACCCATCCTGAGAAAATTAAAAATAACTGAATCACTCCTAAAAACTTTAAATAAGAATCTGATCTGTTTCTTATCGCTATCCATTGAAATAATAAAATCGAACTTGAAATAAAAAGAAAAATCATCGTCACTTTATCATTTAGAAATTCGTTAATAATATTGGGGTTAAAAAAACTATCAATAAAAAGCAAAGTTCCAATCATCACAGAAACAATACAACTATAAGTAACTCTTTTTTTAAATAACTCTCGAGTTTGATAGGTATGAGATTCTGAGACTAAAAATGTTGAGGCAACATAAGCAAATAAAGAGGAAATAAACATTCCCATTAAAAAAGAAAATGGATTAAGCCAATTTTCGATATAAACATTATAAAAACTCCCATCCTCTGTGATCCTTCCAAGAGTCATCGCTCCAACAGTGATCCCTATCCACATCGAGGTCCAAAGACTAGAAAACGAAAAAACAATTGAATATATGGCTTGGCTCTTACCTTTAACAGCATCATAGTGCCTAAAGGTAAATGCCGTTCCTCTTCCTATAATTCCAATTAGGATCATAGTAATAGGAATATGAAGAGAGATCGTCAAAAGCCTATAAGGTCCAGGAAAACCAACAAACATAATCACTAATACTAAAATTAACCATATATGATTAGCTTCCCAAACTGGTCCCATTGCTTTTGTGATCATTTTCTCTTGTATCTCTCTTAACTCCTTACCTTTGAAGATTTCGAGTATTCCTGCTCCAAAATCTGCCCCAGCAAGTACGATATAAAGAAACATTGATAAAAATAAAACAGATAAGACAAAGAAGATCATTATTTGATCTCCTGGTACATTTTCACTTGTCTAAAAAAGAGCCAAGTAACAATAATAGTTAGGAAAATGTAAATGGCACTAAAGAAATAGAAGCTATATTGAATGCCAGGCATTGGAGTGATCGCTTCTGAAGTTTTCATGACTTTATAAATAATCCAAGGTTGTCTACCTACTTCAGTCACCACCCAGCCTGCCTCTAGAGCTACAAAGCCCAAAGGAGTAGAGATTGATAAGATCAATAAAAGTCTATTACAAATTTCTTTTTTCCTAAAGAAGATTTGAATTAAAATATAAAACGCAAGCATTGCTAAGAAGCTACCGATTCCTACCATAATTTGAAAAGCAAAGTGAGTAATCATAACAGGAGGACGCTCATCAGCTGGAAAATCATCTAGGCCTTTAACTTCAGCATTAAAATCTCCAAAGGCTAAAAAGCTCAGAGCTTTTGGTATTTTTATTGCAAAATCTACTCTACTTTCTAACTCATTTGGGATTCCACCAATAATTAAAGGGGCTCCCTTTTGAGTTTTAAAATGTGCTTCCATTGCTGCTAACTTTGCTGGCTGCCTTACTGCAATATCTTTAGCACTCAAATCACCACTTATGGGTTGTAAAATCGTTGCAATAACAAAAAACGGAAGAGCTATCTTTATGGCCTTTAAATTAAAGTCTCGGTTTATTCCTTTTAAGATAAGGATAGAATGTACTCCTATAACAGCAAGAGAAGTTGCACAAAATGCCGCTAAAGTCATGTGAAGAGCTTGGCTCATCCAAGCATCATTAAACATAGCTGCTACAGGATCAATGTTAGAATAGACTTTAGTTAAAGGATCAAAGTCAAAGCCACTTGGGGAATTCATCCAAGAGTTTGCACTTGTAATAAAGATTCCAGATAAAACTCCCGAGATACCTACAAAGAGACTTGATATCCAATGCATTTTCTCTGGTACTTTATCAAAACCATAGAGAAAGATCCCTAAGGCTATTGCTTCCAAAAAAAATGCTGCTCCTTCATATGAAAACGGCATTCCAAAGATAGGACCTGCTTTTTCCATAAAATTAGGCCACAATAATCCTAGTTCAAAACTTAATAATGTTCCAGAAACTGCTCCAACTGCAAAAAAAATCGCAACACCTTTCATCCACATTTTAGTAAGCTTTAAATGGTCTGGGTCTCTTTTTTTAAGATACTTCCAATAACTTAAAGACATAAAAAATGGCATAACCATCCCTATACAAGCAAAGATAATATGAAATGCAAGTGACATCGCCATTTGCGATCTAGCTGCAATAAAATCATCCACTCTTTTTTCCTTCTAAGCTCTTATAGCGATCTCGGTTTAGTTTTCATGTACCAAGGATAGGAAAACTATCAGTAATCAAACTCTCAAGTTCTCTCTTGTATTTTCTAATTCCTCTGAAAAACTTTGTTAGAGAATTTTGAAAT
>Ga0114952_1003593_pt1 | contig 10949 bp, 8 predicted proteins | sample SidtaG_2_FD_87303 | JGI IMG/M metagenome (GOLD analysis project Ga0114952, IMG submission 87303) | Marine algal microbial communities from Sidmouth, United Kingdom - Sidmouth_Asex2 metaG | ecosystem: Host-associated > Algae > Red algae > Unclassified | place: Sidmouth, United Kingdom | collected... | reverse complement strand
CGTTCGGCACGGTCGGTCTGAGTCAGGGGGCGACTGGCACCCTCGACGACTTCGGGCGAATCGTCATCGGGCTGCTGATGTTCCTCGGCCGCGTCGGGCCACTGACGCTCGGCTTCTTTCTCGCCGTCTCGGTCGCCCCGCGCGTGCGCTACCCGGCCAGTCCGGTCTACCTCGGCTAGCGCGATCGGCGGGCGTTCAGCCGAAGTCGCTCAGGTTGGCGCCCGCCAGGCGCCAGCCACCGGCCAGTCTCGCATCGCGCTCGAAGCGGCAGACCGTCGCCGGATCGACGGTGAGCCGCATCGCCTCGGTCAGCGGCCAGCCGAGCAGATGGCAGGCGAGCGCTCGGATACTGCCCCCGTGGGCGACGACGATCGCGTCGCCCGCCGTGGCGCCGATACACTCCTCGAACCACGCTCGGCAGCGGGTGGCCTGCGCGGCGAAGCTCTCCCCACCGGGCGGGGCGCGCTCGACCCAGTTCTCCCCCCACGCGGCGAGGGCCGCTCCGTGCTCGCGGTGGACGGCGGCCCAGGTCGAGCCTTCCCACACGCCGAAGTCGAGCTCGACGAGCCGCTCGTCGATGGCGAGCGGCCGTCGCTCGTGAGCGGCCGTGGTGCGCAGTAGCGCCGCGCTCTCACGCGCCCGCGAGAGCGAGCTGGCGTACCAACGGGGCGCCGTGCGCCGGCCCGAGAGCGCGGCGACGAGCGAGGGGCCGAGACGACGCACCGCCTCCCGCCCCGTCTCCGCGAGAGCGACATCGCGACGCCCGGCCACGCCGCCGGTCCCGTGCACGACGGTGTGCCCGTGGCGCACGAGCCAGAGCGTGGCGCTCATCGGAGGGCGAAGACGAGCACGGCCGACAGGACCGCGAGCTCCACGAGCACGTTCGTCGCTCCGAGACAATCGCCGGTGATGCCTCCGAGCCGCGCGCGAAAGCGCCACCCGGCGAGCACGGTCACGGCGAGCGCGAGCGGCGGCAGAACGGCGCTCGGCGGGCCGAGCAGCACGAACACCGGTGCGAGCGCGAGCAGCGCGACCAGCGACGCCTCCAGGAGCCTGCGCCGGTCGACGCCTTCGGCGACCACCCGGTTGGCCGCCGCCGCACGCGCGTACGGAATGCGCGCCATCAACCACACGCTCGACCAGCGGGCGAGCACGTGGGCGGCGACGAGGGCCGCGACCGGCGTTGCCAGCACCGCCACGGAGAGCTCCCAGAGCAGCGTGAACCGGGCGAGCAACAGCAGCACCAGGGCCAGCGCGCCGTAGGTGCCGACGCGGCTGTCGCGCATGATCTCGAGCTTCGCGTCGGCGCCGAAGGCGCCGGCCCCGTCGGCCACGTCGGCGAGCCCGTCCTCGTGGAAGGCGCCGGTCACGAGGATACCGGCGACGAGCGTCGCGACGGCGGCGACGGAGGACGGGGCGACGCTCTGCACGAGGCCCCAGACGAGCGCGAGCAGCGTCCCGACGAGCAGCCCCACGAGCGGGAACCAGCGCGTCGAGCGAGACAGGACCAAGGGGTCGGGACTGCAGTATCGCCCGACCGGCAACCGGGTCAGGAACATCACCGCCGTACCGACGACGACGAGCTCGCTCACCGGCGTCGCCCGATCGCTTCCTCCGGCCGACCGCTCCTCGCGCCCTCGCCCCTGCGGCTCAGCCGCCATCGGAGACGCCGGCGTCCGCGAACGTCGCCATCTCGGCGAGCACGGTGCAGGCGGCACGCAGCAGCGGGAGCGCGAGCACCGCCCCCGACCCTTCCCCGAGGCGGAGCTCGAGATCGAGCAGCGGCTCCGCCTCGAGCGCCGCGAGCGCGAGACGGTGGCCGGGCTCGGCCGAGCGGTGGGCGAACACGAGCTGCCGCCGAGTGCTCGGGCGCAGGCGGCAGGCGAGAAGCGCCGCGGCGGTGACGATGTAGCCGTCGACGAGGACCACGAGACGGTGGGCCGGCGCCTCGAGCATCGCCCCGACGAGGGCCCCGATCTCGAACCCGCCGACCTCGCGCAGGCACTCGAGCGGATCGCCGCCGAGATCGCCGACGCGGGCGAGCGCGGCGGCGACCACGGCGCGCTTGGTCGCCAGCGCCCGGTCGTCGACCCCGGTGCCACGACCGGTGACCGGCTCGGCCTGGGCCTCGCAGAGCAGCCCGGTCAGCACCGCCGCCGCCGTCGTGTTGCCGATGCCCATCTCGCCGAGGAGCAACGTGCGCGCACCGGCATCCACCGCCCGCACCACCGCTCGACGCCCCGCGGCGAGCGCGGCGTCGAGCTGTTCGTGCGTCATCGCCGCGCGGACGCGCAGATTGGCCGTGCCGCGGGCGACCTTGTCGTGCACCAGACCCTCGTGGGCCGAGAGATCGGCCGCGACACCGACATCGACGACCTCGAGCTCGGCCCGTGCCTGCCGCCCGAGCACCGCGACGGCGGCACCCCCGGCGAGGAAGTTACCGACCATCTGCGCGGTCACCTCGGCGGGAAAGGCGCTCACGCCCTCGCTCGCGACGCCGTGATCGGCGGCGAACACGACGATGCGGGCCGGATCCGGACAAGGGTTCACCGAGCCCTGCGCGAGACCGAGCTCGATCGCCAGTCGTTCGAGCCGACCGAGCGAGCCGGGCGGCTTGGTCTTCGCGTCGAGCGCCTCGCGGAGCGCGCGCTCGAGCTCAGGCTGCGCGCTCATCGCCCGCCCTGCCCACCGGGCGCGTTCCCGCAAGCGTTCTGCGACCGCGAATTCTCAGGCATCGTCGATGGGCCTCGTTCTCGACAGTTCCTCGACGTGCGCGAGCAGCGCCGAGCGGTCGGCGTCGTCAAGACGCGTGAAGAGCAGACGGTAGGTCGGCCGGTCGCCGTCGGCGACCTCCGGGGCCTCGTTGGCCAACACCACACGCGCCTCGCCGACGATCGCTCGCCCGGCGGGAAAGAGCGTCAGCACGATCTCGAGCGTCTCGCCGGGTTCGAGCAAACGCGAATCGGAGAAGGCCACACCGCCGCCCGAGAGACTGACCTTGTGGGTCGGAGCGGTGGCCGCTGGCGACGCGGCGACGCTCTCGCCGAGAGCTCGCAGGGTGAGCCCGACGGCATCCTGCACCCGCCGGTGGAGACGACGCTCGGCGCGGACGGCATCGGTATCGGAGAACTCGCTCATCGGCTCGGGCAGGCTCCGGCAGTGCTCACTGAGACCGCCGTCACAGCGATCGGATCGGGGGCGGGCCCGGCTCGGCCGGTCGGGCCCGGATGGTCGATTGTAGCGCCGCTCACGATCGGTTCGAAGCCGGAGGCTTCCGTTATAATCGGGGCGCACCACGGAACCGATGTCCCGGTAGCTCAGCCGGATAGAGCGGCCCCCTCCTAAGGGGCAGGTCGGGGGTTCGACTCCCTCCCGGGACGCCAATCACGTTCGGGCCGGCGCGCTCCGAGCCCCGGCCCGCAGCCGATCGACCGCCGAACCCGATGAGCGCCACGCCCGCCAGTCCCGATCGAGAGCCCCGCTTCGCCGTCGGCGAGCTCGTCATGGTCAGAAGCCTCATCGATCCGTCGCGCAATACCGATTGCACGCGGGTGATCGACCGCGAATGGTTCGAAGGCGAGGCCGAGTGGGGCTGGTACCGCGGTTGGCAGTACGTCGTCGCACGGCACGTCGACGCCTGGGCCGTCGAACGCTCGCTGCGCCCGCGTCCGATGCCCGGCACCGAGTCCTGGAGCGCGCTCCGGCGTCGGCTCGGTCGGGCGCGCACCCGAGTCGCGGAGGAGCTGTCAGTCGGTTGAGCCGACGCCGGCTCGTCCTCAGCTGTCGGCATCCTCGATCTTGTCGAACCCCTGGTGGGTGATCGGCGTCGTCTCGTCGAGCCGTGGGTGGCGGCTACGGAACGACTCGGCAAGATCGCTCTCGGTGTCCATCGCGAGAATCGTCTCCTTCAGCGCGTGGATCGCCGCGAGCACGTCGCCGGTGTGACCCGACTCGGAGATCGTGTGCATGTTCCGCGTCGGGAAGCCGACCGAGGTGGCCGCGCTGTCGACGCTGGCGAGCATTGCCGCCATCGCGTCGGTACCGGTATCGCGCCCGTTCACGTCGAGCTGGAAGGGGATGTCGGCGGACCGAGCCGCGCGCTTGATACGGGCGTTGAGCTGCTCGCTCGCGATCGCCCCCGTGGCGAGCGTGAACCCCTTGCCCATCGCCAGCGGCTGCATGTTCCGGTCACCGATGCCGGGAGCGGCGGTGTAGTCGTGGTTGACATCGATGCCGATCAGGACGTCCGGCCGGAGCTCTCCGGCGAGCACGCGCGAGCCGAAGCGGCCGATCTCCTCGTGCGAGGCGATCGCGAACAGACAGCGCAGGTTGCTCGTGCCGCCCGCTTCGGCGACCAGCCGGGCGACCTCGGCGGTGACGAAGCAGCCGAGCCCGTTGTCGAGGTAGGCCCCGTAGAACGTGTCCGGCGAGAACCCGCGCTTGATCGGGCGATCGAAGAGGATCGGGTCTCCGGGCTTGATGCCGAGACGCTTGATCTGATCGGCCTTGTTCTCGCCGTGGATCTGCAGATCGAGGTAGAGCGAATTGGGACGGATGCCCTTGTCGCCGGTCCGCTGGGCCGGATCGGAGAAGTGGATCGCGCCGAGCGCCTCGACCGTGCCGCCCTTGAGGGAGCGGTAGCGGCCTGGCTCCTCCGGATCCTCGCTGAAGAGCACCACCTCGTGCCCGATCAGCACGTTCGGGAGGAACGAGTCGCTGTTGATCCAGATCTTCCCGTCCGAGCCGATCTTCCGCACCTGCATACGGATCTTGTCGGCGTGTCCGACGAGCATGACGGAGAAGCGCTCGGTGTCCCCGGGGTGGGTGTCCCAGACGACGCCGGCGTTCCCGACGTAGCGGTGCATGGCCCAGGAGTCGGGCATGAACGCGTCGAACAGCGGCTTGAGCACACCGATCGTCATCGCCGACTCCAGACCGACCGGGCTCGGCGCCGCCAGGATGTCGCGCATGGTGTCGAACTGCGCCTCCGGCATCGGTGTCGTCCAGGGCTTGTCATCGGAGCTCATCGCGCAGCGCTATCCTGAGAAGAGAAGAGGAGAGAAGGGAAACTCGCCATTATACGGCGCTTCTCCGCGCCCGGCCCCGGCAGCTCCGGCGTTTACGAGCGGACCGGCCGGACGGCGTCGGAGCGCGTGCGGGCGGGGGCACGCGTGATGGGGGGGCACGCGTGATGAGGGCACGGGGGACAGGGACGCCCGGGCGGGGGACACGACGGAGGCGTGGCGACGGGGCGAGTTCGCGCGGCAGTGAAACCCGCGGCCGCGTGGGGAGCGCGAGAGCGTGGTCGACGTGGGGAGCGGCGTGGAGAGGAGCTTCGGATGCGACGTGGCGAGCGGCTTGGGGACCGATATGGAGAAGATGATTCGGAAAGGACGGCGATCGAGCGCCATACTAGTGACATGACGACCCCGCACCCGAGGAGATTGCACCCGATGTCTCGCACGTTCACGGCGCGATCGAGCGCTGCCTGTCTCGCGGCTTGTCTCGCCGCCGTGCTGATCGCCGCCTGCGAGGGCGACGGAGGCGGCTCCTCCGACACCAGTGGAGCGACGACCGAGCCGGAGCCGCGGCCGGGTCCCGGACCGGGCCCCGGTACCGATGTCGATCCACCGACGGGCGGAGAGACGGGCGATCCGGGGAGCGGGGGCACCACGGGAGCCGGCGACGGCAGCGGTACCACCGCCGGGGGCGACACCGGGAGCGACACCGGAGGCGGTCTTCCGGCGCCCGACGGCGCCGGTCTGTCGCACGAGGCGACCCTGCTCCCGAGAAACGATGTCGACCCCGCCGGTCTCGTGCCGCCCGTGTCGAGCGCGGGCCGTACCCGCGCCGCCGCTCTGCCCGACCCGCTCGGCGTGATCTACGAGGTCACCGAGAACCACGGCGGCGATACTGACGTGAACTGTGGCGAAGTCGGTGCCGAGTACAGCTCCTGCAGTACCGTCAACCTCCATCTCAAGGATGCGAACGGCGCGCTGAACGACGGCGACTGGCGGCTGTTCTTCCACAGTCTCCAGCGGGTGCTGCGCGTCGACAGCGAGTCCTTCGACGTCTTCCACGTCAACGGCGACCTTTACTATCTCGCCCCGGCGGAGGGGTTCACGGGCGTCGGCGACGACGGTACGGCCTCGATCCGCTTCGTCAACGAGTTCTCCCAACTGATCGAGAGTGATTTCCTGCCGCGCTACTGGCTCGTTCGGGACGGCGCCGAGCCGCAGCTGCTCCCGAACACCGACGAGGTCGACGACGAGCGGCGGTACGCGATGCCGATCTCGGGCGAGAACCGCAATGCCTACAACGGCGAGCCGCCCGTCATTCGAACGCCGGCGCAGCGATTCGCCCGCAACGCCGACATCGCCACCCGGGCCGCCGGCCTCGACGATCGCGCGGTCCAGTCACGTATCGTGCCGGCGCCTCGCGAGATCGCCGTCGGCGCGGCGAGCGTCTCGATCGCCGGTGGCTTCTCGTTCGCCGGCACCGATCTGTCGGCCGCCTCGGTGGCCGCGCTGGAGGCACGCCAGTCGACGCTCGGCGTGTCCCCCGCGGCGGGCCTTCCGTTGACCGCGACGCTCGACGCCGGCCTCGCCCCCGGCACTCACACGCTCGACGTCGAGCCCGGTGGCATCCGCATCGTCGGTCACGACGAGGAGGCCCTCTTCAACGGCGCCCAGTCGCTGCTCGCCCTGGTGCGGATCGGCGTGCCGACGGTGCCGGCCGTGGCGATCGTCGACGGCCCGCGCTTCGCCTACCGCGGCATGCACATCGATGTCGCGCGGAACTTCCAGTCGACGCGCTCGATCCTGAAACTGATCGATCAGATGGCCGCCTACAAGCTCAACCGTCTGCACCTGCACCTCTCCGACGACGAGGGCTGGCGGCTCGAGATCCCGGGGCTGCCCGAGCTGACGGGCGTCGGCGCGCGCCGCGCCTTCGCCCTCGACGCCGAAGGGCGCGTGAACGAGGCCACGAGCCTGATGCCTCAGCTCGGCTCCGGCCCCTCCGACGACACCAGCGGTAGCGGACACTTCACCCGCGACGAGTTCGTCGCCCTCCTCCGTCACGCCGACGCCCGTCACGTGCAGATCATCCCCGAGTTCGACATGCCGGCGCACGCTCGCGCCGCGGTCGTGGCGATGCGCGCGCGAGCGGTGAACCTCGGCCGCCCGACCGACACGAACGTGCGCATCGACGATCCGGACGACAGCTCGCGCTACGTCACCATCCAGCACTACGACGACAACATCCTCAACCCCTGCGTGCCGGGAACCTACGCCTTCGTCGGCACCGTGATCGAGGAGGTCGCCGCGATGTACGCGGAGGCAGGCGCCCCGCTCGATATCTGGCACATGGGAGGGGACGAAGCCGGGAACATCTACCGAGGCAACGGCTACCCGAACTCCGATCCGGATTTCTGGCACCTTCCCTGGGAGCGCTCGCCCGCCTGTACGGCCTACATCGCCGAGACCGACGGCGTCGACTCGCGCGAGGATCTCGAGCGCCACTTCGTCGAGCGCGTCTCGCGCCTGGTCGCCGACGCCGGCATCCCGCGCATCTACCTCTGGCACGAGATCGTCGACGGGGTCGAGGCGAGCGAGCTCGCGACCGAGGCGGCGGGGGTGACGTTCTGGAGACAGGTCAGCTCCGGACAGTCGACCGTCGAGGCCGCGCACGACTTCGCCGCGCGCGGCTTCGAGACGGTGATCTCGGCCCCCGACTTCCTCTACCTCAGCTTCGCCCCGGAGGCCGACCCCGAGGAGCGCGGCAAGTATTGGGCGGCGCGCTCGACCGGCACCCGTAAGCTCTTCGGCTTCGCTCCGGAGAACCTGCCGCAGAACGCCGAGACCTCCCGCAACCGGAACTCTCAGCCCTGGAGCGGCAGCGGGTCCGGCCCCTACCCGGGCTACGTCGGCATGCAGGGCCATCTCTGGAGCGAGCTGATACGCACCGAGGGGCATTTCGACTACGCGGTGTACCCCAGGCTCCTCGCCCTCGCCGAGCGAGCTTGGCACCGCGCCGACTGGGAGCTCGACTACGCCCCCGGCACGACCTACTCGGAGGAGACGAATCTCGTCGACGACGCGGCGCTGGCCGCCGACTACGCGCTGTTCGCCGCGGCCCTCGCCCGCAAGGAGCTCGCCAAGCTCGACGCGGCGAATGTCGCGTACCGCATCCCCGTCCCCGGCGCCTCGAGCACGGGCGGATCACTCGAGATGAACGTCGAGCTCCCCGGGCTACCGCTCGAGTACACGCTCGACGGGCAGACGTTCACGCGCTGGGCAACGGGCGCGCCACCGTCGGCGACGGCGGTGCGGGCGCGCTCGGCCGACGGCGCACGGGCCGGGCGCGCCGACGCCGTCGAGTAGCGAGTCGGCGATGCACGGGTTCGCCGACGAGGGCGGTCGCGGACGGGAGGGAGTCGCGGGCGTGCCGGACGAATCCGCCGCGCGCCTGCGTATCGCCGAGGAGGATCCGACGAGCGACGACGTGACGGCGCTGCTGGCGCTGCACCTGGCCCACATGCGCGCGAGCTCGCCCGCCTGCAGTATGCACGCGCTCGACGTGGAGGCCCTGCGCCCGCCAGCTGTGCGCTTCTGGACAGCGCGCGACGGAACCCCGGGGGCAAGCCACGCCGCCCTGCTCGGCTGCGGTGCGCTCAAGCGACTGGACTCGACGCACGGCGAGCTCAAGTCGATGCGTACGGCGCCGACGGCCCTCCGCCGCGGCGTCGCCCGGGCGCTACTGGCACGGATCGTCGCCGAGGCACGCGCCGACGGGCTCGAGCGGCTGAGCCTCGAGACCGGCTCCGGAGCGCCCTTCGAACCCGCCCTGAGACTCTACGAGCGGGCCGGCTTCGTCCGCTGCCCGCCGTTCGGCGACTACACCGAGGATCCGTTCAGCCTCTTCATGACCCGAGCGCTCGAGCCCGTCGAACCGGCCGGCTGAGCCGCTCGGCGAGCGTCACCGGCACACCGCCCGCAGCGAGCACGAAGGTCGCCGCGAGCCGGCCTCTCCGCTCGAGTCCCGGTCCGAGATCCGTGCGAGCTACGTCCCCCCGACGCCGCGCTCGTGACGTGCCGAACGTTCCTCGTCGCGCGATGCTCATCTCCCTGCTCCTCCCCGCTCCGTGCCGCCGATACCTTGCGTCGTCGGCGTCCTCGCGGCGGCGCGCTCGGAGCGATCGCCGCCCACCGCGCCGTCGGCGCCGCCACGCATCCTCGCCGAACCCCGCGCCGGGGAGAGTGGAGATACCCGTTGCCTCCGGATCGAGCCAGGGAGGCTGCTATGCTCGGCCGCCCTTCAACACGACAGAAAACCGAAGAAATGCGTTTACCGTTGTTGACGGCGCTGTGTCTGGCGCTCCCCTGTGGCTCCGTTCTCGCCCAGTCGTTCGATACTCGACCGACGACCCCGAGTACTCCCTCCGCACGCGCCTACGGCCCCACCTCCGGCGGCGTCTCTTGGCAGCGCTCCTCCGATGACCGCCGCGTCGTCGGCTACGAGATCTCCCGCGACGGCGTCGTGCTCGGCGTGCGCGACACGCTGAGCTACGTCGCCGACGATCTCGCGCCGGGGCGCGGCTACAACTTCGCCATCGTCGCCATCGACTCCGCCGGGCAGCGATCGGGCCGTGCGCTGGCGCGCATCGAGACCCCCGACGCGCGTCCGAACCGCCCGACCGGTCTCGCGGCGAACGTCTACTCGAAGACGGCCGCCGGCATACGCTGGGATCGCTCGGGCGTGTTCGGCGAGCGCTACGTGGTCAAGCGCGACGGCGAGGTCGTGGTCAGCGCCACCAACGCCACGAGCTACGTCGACACTTCGCTCTCGCCCACGCGCCCGCTGTATCTGTACGAAGTGATCGCGGTGAACCGCCAAGGGCAGCGATCGACGGCGGCGCGGCTGTTCGTCGATACGCGGGAGCGGACGGACGGCGGTACGCCGATGGCAGGCCCCGCCGCACCGAGCGGGCTGCGCTCGGTGGCGTACTCGCGCACCTCGGGCGCCATCGCCTGGGATCGGGCCGCCACCCCCGGGCTGCGCTACGAGGTCAGCCGCGACGGCGAGTCGAAGACGACCACCGACGGCACCAGCTACGTCGACGACACCCTCATGGGCGGTACGAGCTACACCTACGAGGTCGTCACCATCGACCGGCAGGGGCGTCGCTCGGCGGCCTCGAGCGTCACTCTCGTGACCTCGGGGGGCGCCGACGAGGGGCCCACGGTTCCCGATCCCGATCCGATGGAGCAGGACCTCGTCCGGGTGGACTTCGAGATCACCGTTCCCGCTCATGTCTCCGACGAGCTGAGCGTCAATCTGTCCTGGGGCACGCAGCGGATCATGGCCGAGTGGGTCGGCGACGAGCAATGGAGAGCGACGGCCGACTTCCCGAGAGATCGCTATGTATTGGCAGTCAACTTCCGCGACCGGAACGGCGACATCATGCTGGGCCGTGCCGAGGCGGTGTACCGTACGCCGGTGGACGAGGGCGCGGACACCTACACCGTGGTCGCCGACGATTTCGACACCGAACGCTGGGACGACGACGCGGACGGCGTCAGCAACATCGACGAGCTGCGCCGCGGCACCGACCCGCTGATCGCCGACACGCCGTTGCCGCCGGAGTCCACAGAAGTGCTCGACGGGATAACCTTCACGCAGGCGCTGCGGGAAGGAGCGACCTACTTCGAGCCGCGTTTCCTCGAGCTCGAGCTTCCGGTGGAAGATCGGACGGAAGTCGTGGACGAGACCGATACCCGCAAGGTCACCACGATCACCGAGGTCGATTTCTCGGCCGACGGCAACGGCACCTTCCGCGAGCGCTACAATTTCCAGATCGCGCTGGACAGGGACTCCGATAGCGAGAAAATCGGAACGCGCTCCCGCGAGGGGAACTCCGTCACCTGGTCTGGAGTGACGTGGGCCGG
>Ga0114952_1003587_pt1 | contig 10967 bp, 10 predicted proteins | sample SidtaG_2_FD_87303 | JGI IMG/M metagenome (GOLD analysis project Ga0114952, IMG submission 87303) | Marine algal microbial communities from Sidmouth, United Kingdom - Sidmouth_Asex2 metaG | ecosystem: Host-associated > Algae > Red algae > Unclassified | place: Sidmouth, United Kingdom | collected... | reverse complement strand
ATATATGTCCAGGAGAGGTAGTTTACACAGGAAATGGATTTATCAGAAATATAAAAATTGCATTGATTCAGCAAATTGGTCCGACTTTAAGGGAAGTCGGACTTTAATATGTGTGTAAATGTAAAGAACATTTTGATTGAGATTTTAAACGACAATAAATAACTATAAGTAAAGTCGAGATATTGTCAACAAAACATCTATTGTAAATCTTTCAACACCCATAGTCTCGGCAGAACAAAATAAACGAATAGGCTTAAAATTAAGATCGAAATAAGATTTAACCAAATGCCAGTCTTCACCATGTCTGGTATTTTTAAGTAACCAGATCCAAATACAACAGCATTTGGTGGTGTAGCTACTGGTAGCATGAAGGCACATGACGCAGCCACAGTAGCTGCAACCAAAAGATAATAAGGATGCACGCCAATAGTGATCGCCATAGCGGCTAATATGGGCAGCAACATGGCAGTCGTAGCCAGATTGGATGTGATCTCTGTCAAGAAATTCACGCAAGTGATAAGAATAAAAAGTAAAAGCAATAATGGAAGGCCTGCCAAAGATGTCATCTGACTGCCTAACCATAAGGCCAATCCACTTTCTTTAAAACCTGCAGCCAATGCCATGCCTCCGCCAAAAAGCAAAAGAATACCCCAAGGTAGTTTGACAGCTTCTTCCCAAGTAAGAACCTTTCTTGTTTTATTTTTAGTTGGAATAAGAAAAAGAGAAATCCCTGCTATCATCGCAATGATAGTGTCATCTATTGCGGGTATGTACTTTTGCAAAATTGAACGACTTATCCAAGCCACTGCGGTTATAATAAAAACGAACAGAACTAATTTTTCCTCATGACCAATTTTACCTAGCTGATTGAGGAGTCTTTTGATTTCTGTTTGTCCTCCAGGAAAAGCATCGAATTTAAATTTAAATCTAATCTTGGTAAGGTAATACCATGCAATAAAAAGCATGATGATGGAAATAGGAAACCCAAACTTAAACCATTGAGCAAAAGATATTTCAATGCCATAGTTTTCGTGCACTACGCCTGCTAAGACTAAGTTAGGTGGTGTACCTATCAAAGTAGCAATGCCTCCAATTGAGGCAGCATAGGCGATGGCTAACATTAAGGCTTTACCGAAAATAGAATTTTCATCTTCAGGTGTGTCGGGATGATCTGTGAGTTGAGAGATTATAGCCATACCAATAGGCAACATCATCACTGTCGTCGCAGTATTTGAAATCCACATACTTAAAAAGGCTGTCGCCAACATAAAACCCAAAATGATTTTACTAATTCCTGCACCTATTAAATTAATTATAATTAACGCAATCCGTCGATGAAGATTCCACCTTTCTATGGCAATAGCCAAAAGAAAACCACCTATATATAAGAATATATACTTGTGACCAAACGCTGCCGTGGTCGCAGTTAAATCTAATGCGCCGGTTAAGGGGAAAAGCACAATGGGTAGTAGCGCTGTAACACTAATGGGTAAAGCTTCCGTTATCCACCAAATGGCAATCCATGCTGTGGAGGCCAAAACTGCAACACCCGCGGAACTTAAACCGTCAGGATTTGCAAGTAGTAAAATGCAAATAAAAAATGCAGGTCCTAAAAATAGCCCTATGCGTTCTGGAGATAGATACTTCATTATAATGTAAAGTAGTATTTTTTATGAATTGGAGTTAGTGTCTAAGGGGTGAATTTTAATCTTAAGAATTCTCCGATGGCACCGTAGGCAAATAAAATTTTTATCCTCGTGATTGCAGAGACTTAAATATAAAATTTTGGTTTTTAAACTGTAAATCAAAACGGAAGCAAATCAATACCCAATTACTCCGCATCAGGGAGATTTGGTTTCGAGCTTTTTTTATTTCAACTCTAATATAAATTTTTTAAAAATCTCTTTGTCTCTTAAATTTATTAAATCAATATCATCCAGGAGAAAAGTTTGCGTCAAATCAAATCCATTGTCACGTGCTTTCTTTAAATGTATTAAAGCCAATTCGGTTTCGTTTTTTAAAGCATAATAATTTCCCAGAGCATAATGGACAGATCCCAATTCTGTTTTACTAGAAATTTCAAGACTTTCTTGCAAGAATAATAATCCTTCATCAAATTTATTTTCTCTAGCATAGAGCATTCCTTTAAACATTTTTAATGCAGCCGTTCGATCACTGGGATTTGCGAGTAATGCATCAAATGCTAGGTGCGCTTGACTGTACTGATGTGTATTATATAGCTGGATGGCCGCATCAAAAGCCGCATCGTCTTGCCCTAGATGAAATATATAGTAATCAATTTTTACGCCAGTAGAATTGTAGATATATTGAAAAGATTCTGCATAGTCAACATAAACATACATGTTTTGCAGTTTGTCGAATGTCGTATGATTTTCACCTGTGTCAGCAAAGGTAGGATCAAAAGGGATCCATCCCCATTCATCTAAATAAACTTCAACCCAATTATGAAAATTTACCGAACTGTTTTGTTGCAAAACTTTACCATTGACAAATCTAGAATCAATATCTAAAGCACCGCAATAAGCCATCATTAATTGGGTGTATTCAGTACAGTCGCCATGTTTATGAATTAAAGCTGTTTCCAAACCGCCCTCATCTTTTTGCATTGTTTTGTAGTCCAATGATGCCACAACATAGTTGAAGATATTTTCAACAGTTTTTAAAGTAATAGTGTCCAAGAGTGATTGAGCTAAGCTATCCACAAGTGCTTTGGATTTTGTATTGAGTTTTTGATAATCATTTCCGTCATTACTTTGCGAAAGGATTCTATTGTTAGACAGATCTTGATTTGTATTTTGAGCAGATGACAAGTCAAAATTATATGTTTCAAGAATAGTAACGATGCTGACTGTGTCGCCTATTTTGAGGTTTTGATAATGCCATTGCGCAAATTGTTTGCCTTTTTGTTTTAGGATAGTATCTGGCTCTGGGTTAAAGACAATATCAATAATATTTTGTCTATAGGCTAAAGAAGGCGGTATTAAATATTGGATGACGCCTTTGGCAGTAGAATCTATTTCATTTAAAACAAACATCTCCACGAGTTTGCTGCTTTTTTGCGCTTGCACATTCGTATAACATAAATGGAACAGAAATAGTGGCAGATAAACAAATTTAAACATCCTCAAAATTACAGAAGCTTTAGTTGCAAATTAACGCAGTATTTAGATAAACTATCCCTAAGAAACCATTAAAGTTGTAAAAAAACGGAATATTCGAATTGATATCTAATAGTTTTATTACCTTAAATTTCAATCAAAATAAAAAGATGAAAAGTATAATAAGTATTCTTTTTTCACTCGCTTTAGTGAGTTGGTTTAGCCTGGCAGTAAACGCTCAAGATATTGTAATTACTGAAATCATGTACAACTCTCCAGGAGAGGACCTTGAGTTTATTGAAATTTATAACAATACTGATTCCACGTATGATTTAACAGGAGTGATATTTACAGAAGGAGTGAATTATACTTTTTCTAATATGGATTTGGCTTCAGGCGCATTTGTGTTGCTTTCAAATAATTCCGAATCGTTTGAAAGTAAGTATGGCATACCGGCTATTGAATGGGACAGTGGGGCATTAAATAACAGCGGAGAAAAAATTGAGATTCAAAGCGCTTCGGGTGTAGTTTTAGATTCTTTGACCTATGAGGATGGAGGAGAATGGTCGCGATTTGCTGATGGGGAAGGTGCGTCTTTAGTCTTGTGCGATCCTGCATCAGATAATGCACTGGCCAGCAATTGGCAGCGTTCCTTAAATGCGATTGGTTCAGTGACAGAAGGATCTATAGATTATTCAGATCCTAATATGCTAACTAATTGTCTGAGTGATCCGATTATTGGTGTTTCACCGATCAGACAAAGTGTGAGTGAAGCCGCAGATATTGTTACTGTTGAATGCTTTATTGACAATCCGTCAAATGAAGATATCGAGGTATCTGTATCAATTGGGACTGGTAGTACAGCTGATATGCTGGATTTCGAAATCTTAACAGACACCATTTTTTTTGAGGCGGGTTCAACTGTGCCGCAAATATTGGAAGTACAGATTGTAGATGATCAAGTAGAAGAAGATGAAGAAATTTTTATTTTGGAGCTCGCACTATTGTCGGGCAACGCAGGTATTCTGGGTACTTCCATTCAATTCAATATTGTTGATAATGATGCCATGACAACCGAAGCTTTGAAAATAATAGGATTGGTTGATGGACCGATAGGTGGATCGCCTAAAGCCATTGAGTTAGTTGCAGTTCAAGATATTGATAACCTTTCTCTTTTTGGTATTGGTGTAGCTAATAATGGGGGAGGATCAGATGGTCAAGAATATACGTTCCCAACTGGAGCTGTACAAAAAGATATTTGTTTTTGGGTCACTGATGATCAAAATGCTTTCGCCAGTTTCTTTGGTTTTGAAGCTGATTATGTTGACACTGGGGCAGGCATAAATTTTAATGGCAATGATGCAGTAGAGTTATTTGAAAATGGTGCGGTAATAGATGTTTATGGAAATGCTTCAGGTGATGCAGAAATGGAAGGCTGGGAAAATACAGATACCTGGGTATATCGCAAAGAGGGTACAGGTCCTGATGGAAATGTATTTGTGCCTGAGAACTGGGATTTACAAGCCACAAACCTTTTTGACGATCTTGCGACCAATACTGAAGCGGCTAGTCCTTATCCAGTTGATATGTGTATTATGACTTCAGTTGAGGATTTTGCATTCAATCCAGAAGTTAAAATTTTCCCTAATCCAACATTAGGAGAACTCAATATAGAGTCAAGTATTTTATGGGATAAAATTATCGTCAATAATTTGCTTGGGCAAGAATGTATGTTCTTTGAAAAACCAGAAAACCGCATGACCCTAAATATTAAAAATCTGCCGCCGGATATCTACTTAATTAGTTTTATATCTGGCCAGAGGATTTATACCCAAAAAATTATTCTACACTAGTTAGATCAATCTAAAATATAATCTGTAATGGAGTTATTTGATATTATAACGATTTTAGTAGTTGTGTCTGCAGCATTTGCATACATCAATCAAAGGTTTGTTAAGCTGCCATATACAATTGGCGCCATGGTGATTACCATTATAATGAGTATGTTTTTGGCATTGTCAGGTTGGATAAGTCCAGGTCTTACTAATCCATTAAAAGAATTAATTACACAGATTGATTTTAGTAGGGTTTTGCTTGAAATTCTTTTGAGTTTTTTGCTTTTTGCTGGTGCACTTCATACCAATTTTGATCAACTCAAAGTACAGCGAGGGCCCATCTTGGCATTTGCTACGATTGGTGTTTTTATTTCCACTTTTTTAATTGGTGGCGCTATGTATTTTATTCTTGGCTGGTTGGGTTTGCCAATAGGTTTTATTTACTGTTTATTATTTGGTGCATTAATTTCTCCAACCGATCCAATAGCGGTATTAGGGATACTTAAAACGGCGGGTGTTCCCAAAAAGTTAGAAACTAAAATTGTAGGAGAATCTCTTTTTAATGATGGGGTAGGTGTTGTTGTATTTTTAACAATATATGCGATTGCGGAGAGAGGAATAGCCAATGTAACATTTGGAGAAATTAGCTTTCTATTATTAGAAGAAGTTGGAGGTGGAATTGTTTTAGGATTGATTTTAGGTTACATAGCCTATAAGTTAATGAAAAGCATTGACGATTACAGTGTAGAAGTATTGATAACTATTGCGATTGTCATGGGTGGATATTTGCTTGCGCAAAAATTACATATGTCGGGACCACTGGCTGTTGTTGTGGCTGGTTTAATTGTTGGGCATGATACAGTGAGGGATACTTCGATGTCAGAATTAACAGAGTTGTATATAGATAAATTTTGGGAAACATGGGATGCCTTATTAAACGGGATTTTGTTTGTTTTAATAGGTTTAGAAATATTGATTTTGCCTTTTGAGAAAGCATATATTGTTGCAGGGTTAATCGCTATCCCTACAATATTACTTGTGAGGTATTTGGCTTTATCATTGCCGATTTTTTTCTATCAAAAGAAACTTGAATTTATTCCAAAGACTAGCTTAATTATGACCTGGGGAGGATTAAGAGGAGGAATTTCAATTGCACTCGCTTTAACACTGACCTCATCTATGAGCAAAGATCCCTTTCTAATCATAACTTATATCGTAGTAATTTTCTCTATAGTTGTCCAAGGAATGACGATAGGTAAATTGGCAAATAAATTTATTGGTGATCATAAGGAGGTGCATACTGGAGGGCATTAATAATTTTAAACAAGCGATACTTCATTATTAATAAAGCCCTTCAAACATAAATGGCAGTCTTTGAATTAATTGCAACGATCACAGGCATTCTTGCCGTCGCATTGCAAACGCAAGAAAAAATTTGGGCTTGGCCTATAGCTATCTTAAGTGTCGCCATTTCTGTCTATGTTTTTTGGGATAATCATCTTTACTCAGATATGGGTTTGCACTTTATCTATATCATTTTAAATATTTACGGCTGGTTTATTTGGTCCTCAAGATGTGGAACCACTGAAGTTGTTGCTACCCAAAAATTAACGATGAGGGCCTTGGTTGTATGTGCAAGCTTAGCTATTGTTGGCAGCTTTGTGTTGGGTTATTTTATGAATAATTTCACGAATGCAGACTTTGCCTATATAGATGCATTTACAACTTCAACAAGTTTAGTTGCACAATATTTATTGGCTAAGAAATATTTAGAAAATTGGTTGTTTTGGATAGTTGTTGATATTGTGGCTATCCCTTTGTATACTTTTAAAGAATTGTACTTTTTTGCTTTTTTGTTTTTAATCTATCTGCTATTAAGTCTGTGTGGATATTATTCTTGGCGGAAGGAAATGACGCCCATTTATAGAACTTAGCGATAAGCTCTGTGACTATAGTCTCATTAAGAAATCTTCTAATTTTTCTAGAAAGGTTTTGATTTGTCTATATGCTATTTTAATCATTTACTTTAATTTGAGGGTCAAATATATTATAAATTATTCTAATTTGTATTAGACTATATCACTGATTTTTATGTTAAAATTTTGCAAGGCTCAATCTAAAATAAGTATTTATATTTTATCTCTTTGCGAATAGAGTATTATAAGGAAGTTGTTCTGTCAATTGCCCATAGATTGATATGATGTAATGTTTTTTGGGTTTCAACCAAACAAATATTTTAACTTAAATTAAGCGTCCCGTATTCAAACTTTAGGAGAATGATTATTTTGGAATGAAAGCTTTTAAAACTATGAGACTTATGTTCTATTCCAAATCCGTATTGACTGTCTTTGTTGTTTTACTATGTGCAAATTTATTAAGTCAGCAGTTTACATGCTGTTCTGAGCGTATCTCGTTTTAGTATTTTTCCAAATGAAAGTTATATTTTTATTTATTAGAAACAAAAAACAAAATGCAGCGTGGTCAAATCGTTATCATGAAATAATCATTTTGTTTTTCAAGTAATTATTCTTCTGCCTTTCAATTGTATTATTCATTGATTCCATTGATTCCATTGATTCCCTTGAAACCCTTGAAACCCTTGAAACCCTTGAAACCCTTGATTCCCTTGAAACCCTTGATCCCTATGACTCCATTGATTCCCTTTGAACACACTTTATCTCCAAAGCGCATTAGGTCCTAAACAATTATTCAACTAAAATATCGTTTCTATAACGAAAGTATCGTTATATAGTGTTATATTGCCAAAGTATTAAGGATTAAGCACATTTCAAATTAATTGATATGAGAAAATTTACACAGGCAGAAGAGAATATTTTGAATATACTATGGAAGATCGGTAAAGGTTTTCCAAAAGAGATTGAAGCACAAATTAAAAATAAGGTGCCGTACAATACATTTCTTTCGACGCTGCGAAAATTAGAAAAAGATGGATACGTGGGCTTTGAAAAATTTGGACGATCACACAGGTATTATCCGATTTTAGAGAAAAATGTTTATGGTCGCTCGTTGTTTAAAAACCTATTTAAAAACTATTTAGGTGGTTCAAAAGAACAGCTTTTATCCTTTTTTATGGAGGAAGAAAACGTAGATCCAAAAGAGATTAAAGAAATTTTAAAGAAATTCAAAAGTAAATAAGATGCAACCAATCCTAGATTATTTGTTTGAAAGTTCTATTTGTTTAATGGGATTTTATGTCTTTTATCATTTGATATTGAGGGAGTTGCCATCATACAATTGGAATAGATTTTACTTTTTGATTGCTTATTTTATTTCTTTGATCTTACCCTTTTTGTCATTGAAAATATTTCCAGTTGAGGTTCAAGCTTCGGCCCAAAACATTGTATTCGAACCTGAAATTATAAGTGATGTTCAATTTTCGATAATGCAGATGTTAAGTATCAAAGATATTTTGCTCATGGTTTATGGTTTAGGTCTAATTGTCTTTTTGGGGCGCTTCGTTTCAAATATGCTGTCCATCAGAAAAATGATAATTTCTGGAGAGGTAAAAAAATCTGGTGGTATAAATTTGCTGCGTATTTCTGAAGGTAAGCAAGTATTTAGTTTTATGAATTACCTCTTTGTACCTAAAGACGTAAAAGTTGAAGATGAAATTTATCAGCACGAACTGATTCATATGAGACAGCATCATACATTTGATTTATTGCTTTCTCAAAGTGTTAAGACTCTATTGTGGTTCAATCCATTCGCATATTTAATGCAAAAATCAATAAAACTGAATCATGAATTTATTTGCGATACCAACGCTGCGACAAAAATAGGCACATTCAAATACGCACAGTTTTTAGGATCTCACGTAAGTGCAGAAATGAAACTCCTTACTGTGAATAACTTTTCATATAAAATTAAAAACAGATTAATTATGCTACAAAAAAGAGAAGAGCTAAAACACAAAAAATGGAGATATTTATTAATTTTTCCTTTGCTTACAATTGCATTAAACTTGTTTTCATTTGAAGAATATTATGTTGCACCTTCTACGACAATAGTTTCAACAACGGATTCTATTCCTTTGCCTTTACTCAAAAGAGTCACTGTTATTGATACTGTTGTAGTGTTTGATATCGATAGCAAGACAGAGAATCAGCAGATTATAAAACATGACGCAGATTATGTTGTAACAGTGGATACTGTTCTGGTCTTTGATTATGATACTAAGAAAGAGAAAAGTACTGTTGTTAGAAGAGAGCAGCCATTAAATGAATATTTAGAAGAGAATAATATCAAAGGTATGCGCATTGATACCCTTACTATATTTGATAATGAAACGTTGGAAGGAACAAGGAGCGTATACAGTAGAATAGCCAGTTGCTATTGGTTAGAGTGGGGTAATAAGGCATTCAGTGGATCTATTGAATTATTACCAAAAGAAGTCGTAGATATGATTGAGGGGACGTTGACTGTAAAGAGTGATGAGTCGGCAAATTGCCAAGTGGTAAACACCTATTCTTTGAGAGTCATTTTTGTTGCACCAAAAAAAGATCCAAAGGTAGTGAAGTTTGATAATGATAATAAAGATCTTGGACAAGCTGATGAATTAATACCATTGATCCAATCAAACACAAGGATATTTATTGAAGATTTGAGTATAAATGGAGCTGATGATTTAGAGCCAATAGTTATTTATGTGAAATAAAGCATTAAGCTATGATTATTAGGATGATCGAGATACTTTTGGCTGCGGTAGTCGGTGTCTTGATCTTCTTAAAACCCTTTGAGTATTTGAATCTTTTATTGTATTTTAAATTGTATAGCAAGCGCATTCACGTGGGACATTAAAAGCATCAGAAGGTATCGCCATGTTAAATTTTACTTGAGCTAACGTATTGATAGCATATTCGGGTCCGTCATCGGCCAACTTAAATGTACCTAAGTGCATAGCACACTATGTTTGGATTGTGTATCCAGGTGTACCTGAGCGGCTTGATCGGGAGAAATGTGAATGGGGCCCATGAACCATTCAAGGTCAGACGCACCTATTCGAATTAATGAAAGATCAAAAGGGCCTAACCTATGACCAATTAATTTAAAAATATCACTATAGTCACTGTCACCTAAAAAATAAATTTTGCGAGTTAAAGATTCAATAACAAAGCCTGAGCATTGTTTGGTATCTCGATCAAACATTCCTCTACTCGAAAAATGATTTGCTGGAGTACCTATTTTTTTTAGTCCTTAAAAATTGTAGACTGCCACCAATCAATTTCGGTTACTTTTTCTGCGCCCCATTTTTTAATGACAGAGGAAACATCTCATGGCGTAACAAATTGTGGTATAAACTTTTAATTTAATTTTACAACAGTGCCTTTGTGTAAATAATCATAATGATTATGGCTGATCATGACCAGATTAATAGTGGGCAAGTCTTCGAATTTAATCCTGGTGGACGCATCTGCGCAGGACCCATAAATTTAAATGGGCTACATCTTTTAGACCAGATAGGATCGGTTAATTTATTGACGCCTTTGTGTTGCATTAGAGATGTGCTGTGATTATAAACGTGTACAGAATCTCATCATCTATAGGTTTAGGTAAAGGAAGTTGCTTTACAGATTGATCTAGATTTTTTGGCCATTTATGTGCTTTCTTGTCCGTACATATTTAGCAATACTTTAAAATCTTTTGGCGCCTTTCCTATTAGGTTGCTAAAAGTTTTACCATTAAAATGTTTGCTTATTGGTCCCGTGTACGGACTAACAGATAACATTAATTTTGCAACGATAAACACCAGGATAAATAAAACAGATGCCAACAGCTAACAGAACAATATTATTCAATGGATTTTGAAGGTTAGTTTGTCGGGTCTTTAATGAGATAGTATTTTTTAAATCTATCTTGAGCCCTCAAAAATGCAAGTTAGTGTAACACCTTGTGCTGTATAAGTTTGAGTGGATTTTAAAGTGCTGCCATCCAAACTATAATTTGTAATAATATCTATATTAAAGATAGGGTCTTCAGTTATTGTGCTTGCGGT
>Ga0114952_1003584_pt1 | contig 10973 bp, 7 predicted proteins | sample SidtaG_2_FD_87303 | JGI IMG/M metagenome (GOLD analysis project Ga0114952, IMG submission 87303) | Marine algal microbial communities from Sidmouth, United Kingdom - Sidmouth_Asex2 metaG | ecosystem: Host-associated > Algae > Red algae > Unclassified | place: Sidmouth, United Kingdom | collected... | reverse complement strand
GTAAGAACGCATAGTTAAGAACTTCTTTTAGGAAATATTTATCTCTTTTATTATTATTGGTAGTAAAATCTTTATTGATACTAAGACACAATGTCCAATAAAATTTTGTAGCAATGTAATATTTATCAAATGCTTCCAGAATTTCTGTAGGCATCATTGCTTTTTTATGCAAAATGGATGATTTGGGATGTGCAGAATACATCGCTTTTAACTTATATTTTTCATACAAATGCTCTATTCCTGGAATCTTCTGTTCATTCCACTTCTTTTCGACATTATCTATTTCAGGAAAAAATAAATCGTCTAACCTTCTTGTTTTTAGTGCTTGTAAAAAAAGTATATCTCGAGTTGTTTGGCTATTCTCCAACTGCTTTTTTATGATAAAATCTTTTAGCGTTTTTAACAACATATATTTTGCATCAAATAACCGCCTTTCGGGATTATTTACCTTTTTAAATATTTTTTTTTCGACATATGCCTTAGCTATTTTTTCAGTTGGAAATAATGGGTGTATTTTTTTTAAGTAATTATAAAGTATTTGTGTACTACTATTTTTAGTGTAAACGCCATTTAAAAAATTGCCAAATTCCTTCATTTCTGTTGGAGATAATGTCTTTAAAATTATTATTAGCCTGCTATTTTCCATAAAAAATACTATTTATTTTTTGTAAAAGGAGTGTTTTTTTACGAAAACTTACCAAAATCAAAAACAACATAAGTTAATGATTATCAACACATTGAAATACTCAATGAAATAAAAAATATAGAAAAACACATATTCAAATATACGAAAATTAAGTCAAAGTGTATTTTTTATAAGTTGGTGGTTGAAATATCTTTGGAGTGTTCTTATGATTGTACAATCTCATAAAACTATTTTATTAATTATTTAATACTTTTCTTAAACAATCAACTTATGAAAATTTTAAAATTAAAAAGCATTTTATTTAGCCTATTTGCTGTGATGGCAATTACTTTTTTAATGACTTCTTGTGGTAAGGAAGATATTGTGACAAATGATGACCTCACTGAAATGAATGCTCAATTTGACAGTAATGTCCAAGACAATGAGGCAGTACTTTTAATTGAAGATTTGCCAGTAAATTCTGAAGCGGTTTTATCTGCGAATAAGAAAACAAAGTTAAAAGACTCTGAAGAGCAAAACAGAAAATATTGCTCTAATAAAGGAATAATATCACTAACTTGTGATAAAGCTGAGTTTAGAACAAATGCTCAATATGATTTATGGCTATTTTATTATGATGAAAACGATGAATATATTACTCATAGTAGACAAGATGTCAATGCATGTGCTACCTGGACACTAACTGGTTATTATAAACCATCTGGCACACATAGAGTAGAAGCTTTTGTAGGCTACAGATCTTGGGGAGTGTTAAATGTATATTGTTCAGGCCCAATTCAGATTGATGATATGTAACCCACACACAATTTTTATAGTTTTACATCTAACTACAATACAAAGGTTCTCACAATGAAAAATAAGCTCGATAGTAGCGGGTCCCTATGCGGAGCTTAGGGTATGAGCGAATAGCGAGACCCTGCGTTACGACGAAGCTACAAACGTTCCCCTTCCTAATCAGAATAAAAAAGAGATGGCGATTAAGTTTGTTGTCTCTTTTTGTTCTCAATCCTCCCTACAAATCTGTGTGTAGGGAGGTTTTTTTCTTTTTTGGAGAGAATGGTCAAATGCTCCGTCGTTGCGGCTGGTCTCGCTATCCGTTACTATGGCAATTCTATATGGGCAGACACATAAATCTGCGCCCTACAATTGCCATAACACTACTATCGAGTCTATGTTATTATGGACACAACTTCTATTTTAGTGCAATTATCTTTACATGTAAGATAATACTACTAGCCTAATAAACATTTTTCTCAAGAAGTATTTTTTTACGAAATTGATTCAAACATATTGACAATCAAAACATATTGCATATAAATATAAAATATTCATTTATTTTTCTCCCTAAATCAAACTAAAAGTGTATTCTTTACACTAATAATTTTCAAGTAACTTTGAGAGACATCATAATTAATGAATAAAAATAAAAAAATGAGAACAAAAAATTTTTTATTTCTATGCCTTACTTTGTCATTCATGATTCTTTCTTGCAACAAAGTTGAAGATGTTTTGATTCCTAATCAAGAATTTGAAGCAGAAACATGGGCTGGAAAAAGCGAAGGCTTTAAAACACTTTATGTTAATTCTATAAATCTCCCTTGTGTATCAGATCACAAATTTGTGATAAAAGCGGAGATAGACAACAATGATATTAAACTTGAGTATTTAAGAAATTCTGCAAGTGCTTCTTTAAATACTCCCACGAGTATTAATTGGACTATATCGGGTGGCAATATACTGGCTTCACCCTCAGGGTCTTCAAGTGATTTTGCTTTTATGAGTGATGCCAACTATATGGTAAATGTTGTTGTCAATAATGCAAATAATACAACTGATAATATTGGTTTTTGCATATCTACCTCTTCCTTGTCTGCTTACTTTGATCTATGCAGTAACAATGAGATGTTTATGGATGATTGTGAAAGTTATGCAGAACTTATTTCTACACCAAAATTAGCCCTAAAATCCATTTCTTCCCCAACACCAACGTCGTCCTCTATATTAGGCGGTTCTTTTGCCATTATTTTAGATGACTGAAAAGTTTGCATTATTATTGTTCTCCAAAGCCTAATCAATTATCTTGGTTAGGCTTTTACAATTCTTTTATCTTTTGACTCAACCAACTTTTATAAGCGACAGATTTTTCCTTCTTTAATTCTTCTAATAGTTTTTTTAAATTTAAATCTTTGTTTTTTGTTGCTCTCAAAGTAATGGCATTTTTTATGTTGTTGATTTTTGTGATATAGAATATAAATTTCCCAAACTTTATTTTAAAATCGCTTGATGGCGTTTGATTGTCTTTCAAAAACTTCTTAAAGGATTTTATGAGGTCTTCAAAGGAATTTTCGTACCCACCCAATTCATAATAGCATTGCAATAAATAACATCTTATTTGTACGCCATAGAAGGCATTTTTCAAATTTACTTCTCGAAGATTTTCTAAGGCTTTTGCATAATCTTTTTTATTCATGGCAATAATGACTTCACCGTAAGAAATTGTTGCTTCTTTTTGGCTTCCTGCTTTTAAGGCGTCTTTATAGGTTGCAATAAAATTTTCGACCCATTCTAAGTTGGTTATGTTTAGCCGACTTGCTCGACAACCAAGATTGACAATGTTTAAAAAACTACCAAAAGAAATTGTGCCATCTTCAAGAATCAACTTTTCTTGTACATAAAAATCATACAATTCAAAAAGTTCTCGAAAAGCGTCAGCAGTTCCAATCTTATTATTTAAAATAATAAAAAAATTGAGAAAGTCATTTTTCTCATATTCATTGTAAATATTTAAATGACCTAAAAAGTCTTTTTTTATTGTTTGATAATTTCCTAATTTATCATACAAAAAAGCGTTGGTTAATTGGCTTAAAATACGTATTTGTGGCTTTTGCTGAAATTCGGATAAAGAAGCGAATTTAATGACATCATCTACAAAGTATTGTTTTTCATTAGTGGTATTGTTGGCAAAGCTATTGGTGGTGTGATTGCACAAAGTCCAATATAGTTTTGAGGCAATATAATAAGTATCTAACAACTCAATTAAATCGACGCTATCTACATTTTTTTTATCAATCACATTCCAACTCGGATGCAATAAACGCATCATATTTAATTTAAAAACATCGTGTAAGTATTCGATTCCTGCATTTTTTTCTTCATTCCACCTACTTTCTGTTTTTTCTATTTCTTGAAAAAATAAATTGTCTAATCTCCTTTCTTTTAACTCTTCCAAAAAAAGAAAATCTCGTGCGATAGAATTTTTCTCCAATCGTTTTTTTACCAGAAACTCTTTTAAGGCTTTCAATAATAAAGAGGTGGCATCAAATAAAGTTCTTTGGGAATTTACCGAATTGGGAAATATCTTTTTTTCTATAAATACACGTTCTATATTTTTATCAACAAAATTGGGATGACACTTTTTTAAATACTCATACAGTAAATAAATCCCTCCGTCTTCTCTATAAATGCTCTTTAGATACTTCCCAAATTCTTTAATTTCTTTTTTTGATAGCGTCTTTAAAACCTGTATGACATTCGTGTTTTTCATTTAAGTATTTTTTTGGCGTGCTTAACTCCCTAAATTAAACAAATTTTGTAACCCTTGTAACATTCTGATTATCAACAAGATAAAAACATATATAAATAGAACAAGCCTGTAAAGAAGCTAAAAAGGTATGGGAAAACGCACTAAAATTACGAAAAAATGTAGTTTTCAAAGCTTTTTTATAGCTATATATTTGAATAAAAATATTATAACTTATTAACTCACAAAAACCTCTTACAATGAAAAAATTATTTCTTTTATTAAGCTTAATTATACCAACCTTTTTAATGGGGCAATATAATTTTTCAGCACAAGTATCTTCTTCTAATCCCTGTTGTATTGCTGTTTCAGCAGGTGGATCTGAATCTATAGAAATCAGTTACAATACTCAATGGTCAGTTATAATTGATGGAACAACCTATAATGCAATGAAAGATGGAAAAAATATTTTACATTGTGTAGAGGGAAATGGAAGTTATCTTGTCCAATTTATAGTTAATGGCTATGAGGGCATTTATTGGAGTGAGCTTGTTGAGGTCACAGGCTGTCAAGGTGCTTGTTCTGAATGTGAAATTGTTACTCCCAATATTATTGTTGCACAAGATGGCTGTACGAGTATTATCTGTACAGCAGGTAATGAAAGTTACGATTCTCCATGTAATAGCCCTACCTATTCTTGGGATTTAGGAGATGGCAATACTGGAACTGGCTCTACCTATAATCACGAATATGACGAAGATGGTACATATACCGCTTGTGTGACTTACACTGTGACCAACTCCAATGGTGATCCTTGTCCTACTACTGCTTGCAAAGATGTCGTAATTACCGATTGTACGCCTCCAGAACCTTGTTGTGGCTTTACTTTAGAAACACCCTATGTACAACCATCACCATTCCCTAATTTTCCTTGTTTGGGCTGGGTTCAGATTCCTTCTTATGGAGCCAATGGCGCATGTAGTGGCTATGATATATTATATGACTATGATGGTGACGGGGTCAATGATGGACAAAGTTCTTTCCATGAGTTTAATGGTCCTGGTCCTCACGTAGTATGTGTGACACTATCGTATCCAGGCTGTGAATTAACTGAATGTAGTGAGCCTTTTACTTTGCCAAGTTGTATGGGTGCTGGTGATGGTCCTGGTCCAGTCAAAGGAACGAAACCACTTATTTCCGTTGGAAAAGGTGAGGTCAGTTTTGAAAGTATTGTAGAAGCTTATAATTCTGAAAGCCTAAGTATCTATCCTAACCCTGCAAAAGATGTGATCAATATTGAAGTTCCTGAAGGAAACAATATTATAGAAGTCAATATTCTACATACTTCTGGCAGAACAATTATTTCACAAAATATTGAAGCACAAAGACAATTAAAAGTTGATGTATCTTCTTTACCGATAGGAATGTATATTATCCAAACAACGGACAATACAGGCAACATTAAAATGAAGCGATTTACCAAACTATAAACAAACACAAAATGGGAGTAACCACTTATTCCCATTTTTTGTTCTCAAACCTTCCTATGTGCTTTTTAGCTGTAGGGAGGTTTTTTTATTTTGGAGAGAACAGTCAATTGCTCCGTCGTTCCGTTTGGGCCCGCTATCCGTTACTATGGCTTGGTTCAGTCATTGAGCAGAGTCGAAAGGACAACCACACAAACTACCCACATCACAAAACTCCCCAAATCAACAAGCCATAACACTACTATCGGGTCTATCTTAAAAGGTCGTTACCTTTTCAAAGATCAGTTATTATAATACAAGACCAAATGTTTTTAGTAATAAATAGGATGCATTCTTACTTAGAAATAGTATAAAACAATAAAAAAATCACCTTCTTAAAGAGGGATGAAAAATAAAAATATATTGTTTTTCAAGAAAACAAATCAACACACAAACAACTGAATATCAACATATTAAAATACAAAAAAACATACCTTATCAAAACAAAAAGCAACTTAGTAAAAAGTAATTTGAATTATATATATTTGTAATAATTAAAAAATTAGAATTATTATATACATTCATTAATGAAACTCATTAGACTTATACAATCCCTGAGTAAATCAGAAAAGCGTTTTTTTAAACTTCAAAACAATGCTATTGGTAATAAAAATAAAACCAGTAATCTAATTTTTGATTTAATCAATAAAGAACAAGTATTAGATTCAAAAGCATTAAGCTCCAAAATAAATACAAAGTATTATTCAACAGCCCAAAAAACACTTTATGAAAACATCTTAAATAGTTTACTAAACTATAACCATGAAAATAAATCTACCTATACCAAACTCAACCAAGAACTTTGTAAAATAAATATTTTATTTGAACGCAATCTCTTAAAAGAGGCTTTACATAGAAGCAAAATTTTAATTAAAAATAAATCATCTCAATTAGACAAAAAAAATTTATTATCCGTTTATTTATTGTGTCAAAAAATACTTATTAAAATAAGGTTAATTGATAGAAATCATACTCCTGAATTATTAGAACTTAATCAAAAAATTATTGCACTGTATGACTATCTCACCCAATTGAGTATTTATGAGGATATTATTATTCAGATAGGTTATGCACAAAACAAAGGCAAAAGTTCTCTTCAAAACACAAATAAACAGCTTAGAACTATTGTAGAGAACCAAAGTATCTTACAAAAAAACAAGGAAGCGATTCACCCTGACTTGATAACAATCCACTATAGTATTTTAAGTAGATATTATGCTATTTTAGGAGAAAACGAATTGTGTATGGATACTATAATGCCTGTTATTACAGATATTAAAAAAAACAAAGATTATGTAGTTGATAAAGAATACATTTATATTGTAGCAGGTTATTTGGATAGTTGCTTTAGACTAAATAAAATGCAGGCTTTTAAAGAAAATTATGAAGGTATTTTACTCCACTTTAAGGAGACATTAGCCAAAAGGTTTGTTAGTGTATTTATTCATTATGTTGAAGCAGTGGTGATTAGTGTTTTTCCAGATTGGGAATTACAAGAAATACAAAGGATAGAACAATATCTCCTTGATTACCGAGATCAATTACATGTAAATGATATTGGTTATATTCAGTATAGATTGGCAGAAATATATTTTCTAATTGAGGACTTTGATAAAACAATTGCTTTTCTGGAATCTGTGATTGATAGTAAGGGTAATAAAATGTTGGCTCTTTTCTATCCTGAAGGATTATATTTGATGATTTTGTCTTATTTAGAAATTGGTACTTCTTCTTTAACTTTAAGGTATATTAATGCACTAAAATATTATATACGGTCACAAAATAATGTGAATGCTCTCCAACCCGATATGCTCAATCTATTAAAACAATTATATAATAACTGGGATAATAAACAAAACTTGAATGACTTATTCAAAAAGATGCAGTTATTGTGTAACAAACCTGATTTTAAAGAAACATTACACTCAAAGGCTTTAGAACGGTATATTTTTAAACGAATTTCTAAAAAGTAATATCATCGTTGAGGCCATGTAAAATAGACCTGATAGTAGCGTTATACCAATAGGAAGGGCACATTTCGACTTCGCTCAATGAAAGAAGGTTTTGCGTTGGCTTGGTATAGTAGTGGATAGCAGGACTGGACGTCACGATGAAAGACAAACCTTTCTCTCCTAAATAAAAAAAACCACCATCTCAATTTTCAAAGATGGTGGTCTGAAAAATGAAACTCAAACTTTTTATTCTTCTAATTTCGTAACGGTAATAGGCAAACATTGTATAGGGGGACAACAAGAAACAGATTCTATTACAACTGGACAACACAACTCTCCTTCGCAGTCTCCTGTAGGCCCTACCCCATCTACCGTATAAGTATACGTTCCTACTTCTGTGGCTGTATAAGTTTCGCCAGTCACTCCACTAAGAAGCACACCATCTTTGTACCATTGATAATTGGTATATCCTGTTGCAGCTATTATGTTTACCTCTATTGCTTCATTATCACAAACTTCTATCGGTATACTCACACAAGCCATATCCGTATTATCAGTAGGATCTTCTGTTTCGTTAATGCTTACGACAGCTTCATTTATCATCACCCCTTCGGCATCGGCTGTTGCAGTAATTTCTATGGTTTCAGTAGCGCCTGCTGCCATATTTCCGATGATCCAGTTGGTGCCATCATAGGTACCTGTGCTTGGGTTATCGCTTACATAGGTTAATCCTGTAGGCAAGACATCGTTGACTGTTGCGCCTGTAACTGGATCTCCAAAGTTTTCAACAGTGATGGTAAACACAACTGGCGAACCCAAAGAAGCAACAGCTAAATCAACCGACTTGGTCAATGCCACATCATAACAATTGGGATCTACAGTCACTGTAATACAATTGCTCGGTACCGAACAGGTTCCCATAGAACAAGCTCCTACTACATTTAGAATCGCCTGATAGTAGGTCGTTGTATTCACTACTCCTGGCTGATAAGTTGCTGAGGTGGCTCCATCTATATCTGTAAATCCTTCTGAACAAGAAGTCGTACTCATTTGCCATTGGATACCACTTTCTGTAGTTGTTACCGATAATTCTGCTGGAGCATTACCAGCACACACTGTCTGGTCGGTTGATACACTTGCCGGAACAGATGTCAATATTTCTACGTTGTAAGTAAGATCAAAATTACCACATATATTATTGGAGCCTGTTTTGCTAAAAGTACCACAAGCTACTGCATCTGTGATGGTGATGGACTGGTCGCATTCGTCATAGATCATACCAGTGTTGCCTGCATCGGCTACCCATTCGGCACCACAAATAGTGCCATCACAGGGAAAAAGTTTATTAAGGGATAATTTTTCTCCTAGTGTTGCTTCACAATAGGTTTGGTCGATGGTTTGGGTGAGCGGGTTGGGGCAACATTCTGTTAATAAACCGACTGCCTTAGCTTGTGCATCTCCCGCAGGAGGAACTACTTCAGTTACGGTTTGCAAGTCTGTCGAAAATGATGTAAGACATGATTCTGTGTTTGATGCAGCTGAAGCATAAATCATATTGCTTACTTCGCTATAAACTAAACCTGTTATCCTATTCCATCCGCCGTCGCCCTCAACCGAATCAATCGGGGAAGAGGCTACTAAGTTATAATTGCTGTCATATTTTATTACAAACGAATTGCCACTGCCATCGTCCAGAACAGCTATATAAATATTTTCATCCACATCAGTAACCACCCCCCAGATTGCAGCACCTCCTGCTGGTAAGGGGTCAACTAAGGTAACCGCATTGATGCAAGTAGCATCGTCAGAATCAAAATCACTGGCATCAAAAACCCAGAGATAATTCGCATCTGTTTGACCACTTGCAGTAGCATACATTTTATCGGTTCTCGGGTCAATGTAAAAGCCCCAATCAGAAAATTCAGCAGGGTTTTCACAAAATTCTACTTCTCCCATAAGGCTACTAGTACACAAATCATAGGCCTGAATATCCCCTTCCATTGAAATAGCATTGTTAAAACCTGTATTGGCGTAAATGGTATTACCAACGCTACCAAAATTATACGCTCCAGGAATAGGAATCGCAAATTCCGTAGTGGGAACAATTTCACCGTCACAGTTTAATTTTCTCATATTTCCTGCTCCTGCTCCTTCTCCTATATAAAGAAATCCATTTAAATCGGCTGCTAGACCATGAGGTGAGGGTAATTCGCTAACATTATCTCCCGGATACCAAGGCTGATTTTGAGCGGCACCACCAAAAACCTCAGTTAAACTACCATCAGCATTTATCTGAAATTTATGCACTGACAGGGTTACTGGCTCGTTTAGATAAATGTAGTCTGTACAATTACACACTTGTAAATTAGAAGGATAAGCTTGAACAGCTAACACATTAGAAGCAGTTCCAACCTCTAAATCCCAGTCGCCATCAATTCCTGTAATATCATCAGAAGCCGCTACAGATATTCCTAAAATTGATTGAAGAGACTCTACCGCTTTGCGTCCTTTTTCCCCTTTGGCAAATTCACAACCATAAATATTAAGCTGCGTTTTTTCTTTTAAAAGATTATTATCTAATAACCATTGAGCAATCTCTTGGGCAGTTTTCCATTCCTTATCAAGCAAAAGTTCTCCACTTTTACCATGCGAAAAAAGATGAAGCGTCTCCTTTGATAAAGTAGCTCCGGCACACCATTCACTTAGTTGCTCTTGGGCTTCCAAGTTTTTATCTATATGATAAAAATTCTGATTATTTGTGTCTGGATTTGCTAAAATTGTTAAATTTACAATCAATCCAAAAAACAAAATATATAGCTTTCTTATACTCATAATATCAAGTTGTTTCATTAATCTTAATGATAATCTTTACGAATACAAATAAATATTGATACGAATATGAAAGTGCGGAAATTCAAAAAAAAATCATTTTCAAACTCATTAAAAAACCTTAATCAATTAATAACCAATTACTTAAAGTTAAAATTCAAAAAATAAATAATAACAAAAAATCTATCATATAGTAGGAGAGAACAGTTCCTCTTTCATCGCTACGTTTTGGTCCTGCTGTCCGCTCTTATGGCTTACGAATACCCTTAAGTATGGAGAGAACCACAGCACCAAGAACTAAGAACCACAGCACTAATAGTAAGCCATACCACTACCATCAGGTCTATTTTGCACAGTCGCAACCTTTTAGGTACAAATAATTAAAGGCATAAAAAAACCGTTACTTTTAAATAAAAGTAACGGTTCACATCTTGTTCTTTTGTGCTTAAAAAAGCTAATTGAGTTGCTTACAAAGCCGGCAAAATCTGTCCACTCACTTC
>Ga0114952_1003566_pt1 | contig 11004 bp, 11 predicted proteins | sample SidtaG_2_FD_87303 | JGI IMG/M metagenome (GOLD analysis project Ga0114952, IMG submission 87303) | Marine algal microbial communities from Sidmouth, United Kingdom - Sidmouth_Asex2 metaG | ecosystem: Host-associated > Algae > Red algae > Unclassified | place: Sidmouth, United Kingdom | collected... | reverse complement strand
CAACAAAGCTTTGGACATACTGAAAAAGGTCGACCGTATCAAACCTATGGACAAAACGACCGAAGTAAAGTTCGAATACAGCAACACAAACTTTCATACAGCCCAACTTTTTGTAAATGACCATGAAATCAGAAATGGCCAGTTGATCTTGAATCTTGGCGTTCAAAAAACGGACTGTAAGGCGAAAGAAACCTGCGGAGTAGCAGTGGAAACCGTAGAAGAAACAAGTGCTTGCTGTGCGCCCGGTAGTGGCTGTTGTTAAAGACAATTTCGAAAATAACCAAAATAATACGTATGGAAATTCTATTTTTTCTGGTAACCGTTTGTTTATTGCTTTTTATGGTTTTGGCGACCTACGACGGATTCTACCTTCACATTTTCAAGTACGAACTCTTTAATAGAGAAGAGAGTCATTTTGAGCATAAAACACATACCATAAGAGCCGTTCTGTTTCCACTGATCGTTTGGCTGCTTTTTATCAATGAAACGAGTTTTACAGGGTTTTTAATCGGAATTGCCTTGGTCATTCTAGATCTTATCGTCTTGGGCATTGATGCCTATTCCGAAAAAGAGAGTCGAAGCTTTATGGGCGGGCTACCGAAGTGGGAATACATCATCCACCTTTTTTCCAATTCCTTTCATTTTGCCGCAATTGTTTTGGTACTGGCCCTAAAGTTGGGTGTCTCTGAATCCTCTTTGACATTTATTACGAACACTGCGACATCACCGGCAAAAGACTTATTTCTATTCATAAGCGTTAACGTGCTCCCTGGAGCCATTATATTGGCTTTGTTACACTTTTTACTTATGGTCAGAAAACCACGATTGGTTTGGAACACTTATCGGCATCGCATAACATGTTGTTAAGATGAAAGCTAACGATGGAATTAAAATAAGGGCAATGAAAGCTTCGGATTGGGAAGCTGTTTCCAAAATCTATTCGGAAGGGATTACCACCGGCTTTGCTACTTTTGAAACAGAGATTCCTGACCATTCAGCATGGAATGACTCACATATGCAAACATGTAGAATAGTTGCTATACAAAACGAAGAAAATATCTTAGGATGGGCGGCATTGTCTCCCGTCTCGAGCAGATGCGTCTACGGAGGAGTGGCCGAAGTAAGCGTCTATGTAGCCGAGGAAGCCAGAGGCCGAGGTGTTGGAAAACTACTGATGAAGACGTTGATAGCCGAAAGTGAAAAAGAAGGACTTTGGACATTACAATCCGGTATTTTTCCTGAAAATGAAGGAAGCATCAAATTACATGAGCAAGTGGGGTTCCGTTATATCGGCAAACGCGAAAGAGTCGGTAAACTAATGGGAATTTGGAAGGATAATCTTTTGTTTGAAAGAAGGAGTAAAAAAGTAGGAATTGATTAACTAGCTATAGAGAGGGATTAAACAGATTCCTTCGCTGTGCTCAGAATTGCGAAATATGAAAAACATTTTAGTACTCTGTACCGGAAACTCGTGCCGAAGCCAAATGGCCCATGGCTATCTTGAACGTCTGCAAAAGGACCAGGCCAAAATTTACAGCGCCGGTATCGAAACTCATGGCCTCAACCCGGGGGCGGTGGCCATTATGGCCGAGGACGGTATCGATATATCCAATCACACCTCTAACCATGTCGATGAATACAACGGCATTGAATGGGATTATATCATTACAGTATGTGACCATGCAAAAGAAAATTGTCCTTTTATTCCGTCAAAGAATGCAGAACGTATTCACCATAATTTTTTTGACCCTTCAAAGGTTGTCGGAACTGATGAAGAAAAGCATATAGCATTTTTGAAGGCAAGAAACGAAATCAAGAAATTCTGTCTCAATTTTATACAGGAAGAATTGGTTTAGATGTTGCCATTTTGTTGGGTTTCCATAAATTTTCGTTCCAACTCCGCCTCGAACTCTTCCATAACCGGTTTTACGGTGCTTTCGGGCAAATCTGCGATTTTAATGTACATTAGTCCATCGACCGCATTGTTAAAAAGGGGGTCAACATTGAAGGCAACTACCTTTGCATTCTGTTTGATGTATTTTTTTATAAGAACAGGCAGACGCAGGTTACCCGGTTCGACCTCATCGATCATCCGGTCGAACTTGTTCAAATCGGCCTGGGTCTCGTCAAAAACGAATTCTTTATCGGCATCCTTGAGTTTGACCTTAAATTCCTTCTTGGGGCGCACGTACTGAGCCACATACGGATCCCAATAGTTACTCTTCATAAACTCGATCATCAATGATTTCGAGAAATTCGAAAATTGGTTACTGATACTCACCCCCCCTATCAGGTATTTATGTTCGGGATGCCGAAGCGTGGTATGCACGATACCCTTCCACAACAAGAACAACGGCATCGGTTTTTGTTGATATTCCTTCATAATATACGCCCTGCCCATTTCTATGGATTGAGCCATCATGCCAAAGAGCTCTGGTTCGAACCGAAAAAGGTCTTGTAGGTAAAAACCATCAATACCATATTTTCCAAAAATCTCCGACCCCAGACCCATACGATATGCGCCCGCGATGACTTTTGCTTCATTGTCCCACAAAAACATATGATGGTAATAGGCGTCGAACTTGTCAATATCAATGGAGTTATTAGTGCCTTCCCCGATTTCGCGAAACGTAATTTCGCGCTGACGCCCAATCTCCTGTAATGTAAATGGCATTTCTTTGGCAGGGGCCAGAAAGACCTCGTAATTCTTACTTTGAACCATACGCCGGTCTTTCTCGATCAATTTTTCGATTTCACCCTCGATAACTTCTTTTCGCACGGCCTTGGCAATTTTCCTTGGTGCTTTTGGTAATTTTAAGGTTGAAGGCAGTTGGTTGATCAAGCGCTCTTTTTCGTAGGCATTGGACAAGATATAGGTCTTCTTACGTAATAAATCGGAATATTCCTCGAGGGTTTCCTGTTCCTTCTGAGTTTTTACCGAGATGGGCTGCCCGATGCGCACCTTGATAGGCCGATATCTCTGGGAATAGACCTCAGAGGGCAATTTGGCTGTTCGAAACACATCACTGATTTTAGCCAGACGGTAGAAGAACTTACTGTTGCGGGCATGAAAATAAATAGGTACAACCGGAACATTGGCCTTTCGAATGAGTTTGACTGCGGCCTCTTCCCAAGGCTTGTCTACAATCATTTTGCCCTCTTTATAGGTAGATACTTCCCCTGCCGGAAAAATACCCACGGGATGACCTTCTTTCAGATGCAACATCGCATTCTTGAAACCCGCAATACTACTTTTGACATCCTTTCTATCTTCGAACGGATTGACAGGAAATATATAGCGCGCCAAAGGTCTAAATCGTTGCAAAAGAAAATTGGCCATTACCTTATAGTCAGAGCGATGTTGCAGCATAAGCTTCAACAATACGATACCGTCCATTCCACCCAATGGGTGGTTACTAATGGTAATATAAGGACCTTCTTTCGGAAGTCTTTTTAAATCATCTAGGGGGATTTCGTAATCGATTTCGTATTGTTCGAGAACAGCATCCAAAAAATCGGGCCCCTCTAAATGACTGATTTTATCATAACGCCGGTTCATATTGGAAATTTTGGTCACCCTCAAAAATGTCCAAGCCATAAAAGTTCCCAAGACACCAAATTTATCGAGGTTGGTCGCTTTGGCCACTTCTTTTGCGGTCACTAAACCCATACGTTTTTGATTGATTTGAAGATTGCTAAGATAGGGAAATCACTAGAGGTCGGAAGCCATTTAACATTTCTTGAACTTAAGAAAACGATACACTTCGCATTATTTTCACCAAGACCATACTTTCATACATAGGTATCTCAACAAAAGAAGCTTGCTGAACCTAGGTCGTATAAGGCAGCTACAAACTCCATCTGTTTCCTATTTCCGAAACAGCTTTACACCCTTCGTAGACACCGGGTACAGGTAGATAGTTCAAAACATTTTCCCCTATTTCCTCTGAAGTAAAATAGGCCCATATTGCCATTGATTTCAATGACCGGTAAAATTTTACGGGCTCTTGTTCTCCAACGGTCTTGCCCCAAATATTGGGATTGAAATTGCCCGAAGATTCTTCTGCAGATTTTAAGACCGCTTCTTTCTGTTCTTGATCCAGTTCATGAAAAGGGGCGCCAAAATCTGTTTCGCAACCGGAATTGAATGCAGCAATTTCGGTACGCATATTTTCATGGCCTTTTTCATCGTAGGTTTTTGCGATGACCCTATCGATAAAAACATCGACCTTTACATCTAAAGCACCGGGAGTATCGGTTCGCGGAAGGATCGCATCGACCAAGCTCGCCACCGTACTGGCTTCCGTCGGCGAAAAAAACAGCGGTTGCCAACTTACTCGCGTCTCATTTTTACATGATTGTAGAATTGAAAGTATTGTAGGCGTGGCGACCGTGGCCCCCAACAAAAAACCTGTTCGTTTAAGTGCGTTTCGTCTATTCATAATATTCAAATATTGCGTTTTTTCAGCTCCGATACCGCGTGATTCGCAGCTCTGGCACTCAAGGCCATATAGGTCAATGATGGATTGACACAGGAGGAAGAAGTCATACATGCGCCATCGGTAACAAAAACGTTCTTGGCCGTATGCACCTGATTGAATTTATTGAGTACGGAGGTTTTCGGGTCGCGCCCCATACGGGCCGTTCCCATTTCATGTACTCCAAAACCGGGAGGGTGCTCGTTATCAAAGCCTAGCACATCTTTTAAATCCGCCTTTTCGAGCATATCGACCGCATCTTCCTGTATCTGCTTGTTCAGGGCTTTTTCATTTTCCTTAAACTCGGCATCGATCGACAGCGTAGGTTGCCCCCATTTATCCAAAACCTCGGTATTAAGGCTAACTTGGTTCTCATGGTAGGGCAAACATTCGGCAAAGCCGGTAATGAAGAATTCCCATGGTCCAGGTTTGAGAATACTGTCTTTATAATCCGCTCCAAAACCTTCTTTATTGGCAGCCACAGCTCCTCCGGCGCGGCCTCCACCGCCCTGGTATCCAAAGCCCCTTAAAAACTTATCGGATTTTGAATTTTCATCAACGTTCCAGTATCGGGGGATATAGATTCCATTCGGCCGTCTTCCTTTGTAATACTTATCATCAAAACCTTCTACACGACCAACTGCCCCGACCCGATAGGTATGGTCCATCAGATTGTGCCCTAATTCACCACTGTCGTTTCCAAGTCCGTTCTCAAAACGATCTGATTTTGAATTCAAAAGTATCTGGGTACTGCTTAAAGTGGAAGCATTGCAGAAAATTACTTTCGCAGAAAATTCTATAGCTTCATTTGTTTCGGCATCGATGACCCTCACCCCGGTGGCTTTGTTTTTCTTATCGTCATAGATTACCGACTGTACTATAGAAAAGGGCCTAATTGTTAAGTTTCCCGTAGCTTGGGCTGCTGGCAACGTCACCGCGTTACTGCTGAAATACGCCCCAAAGGGACAGCCCCGATTGCAACGGTTACGGTTTTGGCATTGTCCGCGACCGTTGTGGGGTACCGTTAAGTGGGCGCATCGCCCGATAATCATATGCCTTCCGTCAAACGCTTTTTCTACTCTGTTTTTTACATGTTTTTCGACACAATTCATTTCCATTGGGGGTAGAAAATGACTGTCTGGCAATTGGGGAAGCCCAAGTGCCTCACCACTAATACCGGCAAATTTTTCAACATGGGTGTACCAGGGTTCAATGTCTTTATAGCGAATGGGCCAATCGACACCGTGACCGTCTAGGGCATTGGCCTCGAAATCGAGATCGCCCCATCGATAGGTCTGTTTTCCCCATAACAGAGAGCGCCCCCCCATTTGATGGGCCCGTAACCAAAGAAAAGGTTTTACCTCGGTGTATGGATTGGCCTCGTCATCGGCCCAAAAGTGTTCGGTGTCGGTTCCCATCCAACCCGAACGCATTTTCTTATAGTGTTTTTTTTGCTGTTCAGGAGTAAGGCCGCCCCGCAGTTCGGTATCCCAAGGATCAAGGTTCATGGTGGGGTAGTCCGCCACATGCTCCACGATTCTACCGCGTTCAAGCACTAAGGTCTTTAAACCGTTCTCACATAGTTCTTTTGCGGCCCAACCTCCACTGATGCCTGAGCCGATAACGATTGCATCGTAGGTTACCTCTTTTTTTGCGTCGATATTGTAATATGCCATTTACTGAGTCTGTTGACTTTCGACTAAAATACTACTAATCGTTCAAAACGGCAATGAACTATACCAATGTGAAAAAATTAGAACTACTTTGTATTTTTTTAAAGTAGATTTCGATTTAAGAAAATGAGCATCTATTTGATTCTGGATAAATTATAAAAAGTGTCCGGTCGAGCGCAGTCGAGACCTAATTCAACTGTATTGTTTGAAATAACCTCTCGACTGCGCTCGAGGAGACATCCTGAATTTTATTGGCTTTGGTCTGTATAATCATGGATTTTGAGTCAAACCCACTTTGATTTAGAAAATACATGTGAAAAATCGATAAAAGACCTGAGGATTTATATCCAAAACAGATTATTTAACCACCAACTGCAATGTCTCCTTGCCACGCTGCTCCAAAAGGATCTCATGCCCGTTTTGTAACGATTCGATAGCCTTTTCATTGAAGTGTCTAATCGTATACAGAGATACCCCTTCATGATGCACGACCTTGAACCTACTTTTTAAAAGATTCAAAAGTTCTTGAAGTCTACCGAAACGATTATCGACGCATACCGAAAAACTTATAGCGGAATTCTGTATCAAGTCGACTTTCATTTTATGGTCGTGAAACAACCTGAAAAGCTCACTGATACTGTCTTCAACAATAAATGAAAAATCCAAGGAGGAAAGTTTCATGAGCACCTGATTTTTCTTCACGATAAAACAGGGCACCTTTGGTTCGATACCGACACCTTTACCTACGGTAGTTCCCGAATCCTTTGGATGGATAAATGATTTCACGTGCAGCGGTATTTCCTTTTGTTGCAGGGGCTGCAAAGTCTTCGGATGAATTACGGACGCGCCATAAAAAGCCAATTCGATGGCCTCACGATACGATATACTGTTCAGTAGTCGTGTTTCTTCAAAATAGCGTGGGTCTGCATTCAAGACTCCCGGTACATCTTTCCAAATAGTTACGGAATCGGCATTGAGACAATAGGCAAGAATGGCCGCCGTATAATCAGATCCCTCACGCCCCAAGGTTGTGGTGAAGTTGTTATCGTCACTGCCCAAAAAGCCTTGGGTAATATTCAATTTCGACCTGTCGATACCCATTACCCGGTTTTTGGTCTTCTCCCAATTTACGGAAACATCGCGATAGCTATTATCGGTCTTGATAAAATCACGTACGTCCAACCAATTATTCGCAATTCCTATTTCGTTGAGGTAACTACTAATTATCTTAGTTGAGACCAACTCACCGTATCCTACGACCTGATCGTACACAAAATTATATTTGGGGGATTTATTCCAGGCCAAAAAACCCTGTATTTCATCGAACAATGCTTTCACGCTTTGAAAAATAGAATGGGTCTTGGAATCGAAAAGATCGTTCAAAACAGTATTGTGATACGTAATGGTCTCATGAAGTGCCTTGGCAAGATTTGCCTTATCTTCGAAATATGCATCAACAATCGCCTCCATGGCATTTGTGGTCTTCCCCATAGCCGAAACGACCACCAATGTATTACTATGGCCGGTTTCCTTTAAAACCTTCACCACATTTCTAACCCCTTCGGCATCTTTTACCGATGCCCCGCCGAATTTGAATACTCTCATAGAAAATTATACTTTTTCATTCCCACGAAGGCGGGAATCTTTTGAAAATTATGTTTTGGTCAAGTCACCTCTTCTAAAACCGACTTCCCTTTTGATCTGTCTCCCGATGTCCATTCCCAGCTTTCATGCAATCTAATTTTTCCATTGGGTAGAAACTCCGGTTTTGAAAAACAGATTCCGGTCATTAAAACTCCCTCGGTATTGATTTGATGATAACGCATCTCTATATTTCCATTTTTATCGACCAGACCGATGAGATGCCCTTTCGTTACTTTACCACCACTGTAGGTTGATGTCAAGATATGTTCTTCTTGTTTATAATGAAAAACGGTTTCCGAAGTCGTTTCTCCATTTTCCGTATTCTCCACGGTTCGAAAACATTTGTTGTTATAGTTAAAGGCCATATTTACTTGTGGTTACGTAAAAAGGCCTGAATTCCTTTTTCATCCAAATGCACTACATCCCAATCGCGCATAACGTTTGCACCTTTGCTTTCATAAAATTTAATAGCAGGCTCGTTCCAGTCCAAAACTTCCCAGCTGATGCGTTTTACCCCTAACTGACTTCCGTACGCCACGGCTTCCTTCAAAAGTGCACTTCCCAATCCGCTACCTCTCATTTGCTCGGTAACAATAAGATCTTCCAGATGTATTACGGGGCCTTTCCAAGTGGAATATCTGGGATATACCAACGCAACGCCTACAATAGTATCACCAGTTTCGCCAACAAAACAATGAAACAGTTTTTCCTCCCCAAAACCATCTTTGACCAAGTCATTAACGGTTACCTCGACCGCATAATCTTCCTTCTCAAAAGCGGCAAGTTCTTTAATCAGTTTCAATACTTGCGGCATGTCACCGGCTTTTGCCGCTCTAATCGTAAATTGCATATTGTTACAAATAAAACACAAAGTTATAAATTTAAGATTCTATATGCCAATTGTGTGCCTCTAGTTTCACAAAATAGCCGATATTTGTGCCCAAAGAAACACACCGACCATGCAACGTAGAAAAAATCAAACTCTTGGGGAGTTCATAATAGAAAACCAAGATTCGTTTCAATATTCATCTGGGGAACTTTCCAAACTTATCAATGCCATACGATTGGCAGCAAAAGTTGTTAACCATGAAGTCAACAAGGCTGGGTTAGTCGATATATTGGGCAAGGCCGGGGAGACCAATATTCAAGGTGAAGACCAACAAAAATTAGATGTATTTGCCAATGAAAAATTTATAAATACCCTGACCAATCGCGAGATTGTCTGTGGTATCGCTTCAGAGGAAGAAGATGATTTTATACGTATTAACAGTAACGACGAAAAACATCAGAACAAATATATCGTGCTTATCGACCCTTTGGACGGTTCGTCAAACGTAGACGTAAATGTTTCCGTAGGTACCATTTTTTCAATTTACAGAAGAGTGACCCCCATTGGTACGCCGGTAACTTTAGAAGATTTTCTTCAACCGGGCAAGAATCAAGTAGCTGCAGGTTATGTTGTTTACGGTACATCGACCATGCTCGTCTACACAACTGGTGACGGTGTAAACGGTTTTACGCTCAACCCTGCCATTGGCACTTTTTACTTGTCTCACCCAGATATGCAATTTCCGGAAACCGGTAAAATCTATTCGGTGAACGAGGGAAATTATATTCACTTTCATCAGGGTGTAAAAGACTACATTAAATATTGTCAACAAGAGGAGGGCGATAGACCTTATACCTCCCGCTACATTGGATCTCTAGTCTCCGACTTTCATAGAAACATGATCAAAGGGGGCATCTATATGTACCCGAAAAGTAGTATTACCGAAGAGGGAAAGCTGCGCTTACTTTATGAATGTAACCCAATGGCTTTTTTGGCCGAACAGGCCAACGGATTGGCAATTGGAGGAAAAAATAGAATAATGGACATACAACCCACGGAATTGCACCAACGTATTCCTTTTTTCTGTGGGAGCCGAAACATGGTCGAAAAGCTTCAGGAGTTTTTAGAGAAATACCACTAGAAGCAAATTAGTTTAAAGTGCAGTGCTTAATGCTTTAAAAGATAAAGATAGTCTTGAAAATCGATACGGCCACTAAAGATAGCAACCGATTTCTCGATAATTCGATCTGCTTTGTCACCCGAAAATCCTAGTCCAATAGCATATCTCTTCAACATAACCATTTCTTCGTCGTCAATCTTATAATCGGAGAATATAATTCGAAACAGGTCGTATAGTCGCTCCAATCTTTTTTCTGAATCGTGGGGCGGATCTATAGGGTATTTGTTCTCCTTTTTCATAATCTCTTGATATTCAGAATTCGTAATATCAAGTTTGGTGGCAAATCGGTCCAACATCTTTTTTTCTTCTGTGCTCACCTCACCATCGATAGCCGCCAAGGTCGCAAGAGCAGCAAAATGGGCGAGATTTCTTCTATGCTCGCCACTGGTATATAAATCCGAAATTCTCATAAATATCAATTTTATTGGCAGCAAATATAATTTTTTTAGAGGTCATATTTTGAATTCCATGAAACTTTGTTTCGCATGCAAATTCGTAAATTCACGCTGCTATGAAAAAACCGCTTCTTGAATTTACCGACAAAGGAATTTACTGTAATCCGGCAAAGGTATATCTTGATCCCTGGAGACCAGTCGATAAGGCCGTTATCTCACATGGCCATGCAGATCATAGCCGATGGGGCCACAAAAAATACATCACCCATCACAGAAATGTACCTATAATTTCGCACCGTCTGGGCGAAATCAATGTGTCGGGAAAAGAATGGGGAGATACCTTTACTGTAAACAACGTGAAGTTCAGCTTACATCCGGCAGGCCATATCATCGGTTCCTCACAGATTCGGGTAGAGCACAAAGGGGAAGTGTGGGTCTTTACCGGGGATTACAAATCGGAGGACGACGGAATTTCAACCCCCTATGAACCCATAAAATGCCACACCTTCATAACGGAATGTACATTCGGACTCCCGGCCTTTAAATGGACACCTCAAAAAGAGGTTTTCAGAGATATTAATCAATGGTGGGCAGAAAACAAATCGGAAGGTAAAACATCGGTACTTTTCGGATATAGCTTGGGTAAGGCCCAACGTCTGTTGAAATATTTGGATACCGATATCGGAAAAATATATACGCACGGTGCTATTGAGAACATGACGGAAGTTTTGCGCCCACTGGTAAATTTTCCGCAGACGACTTTGATAACCAAGAAGACCAAAAAAGATGAGCTTCTCGGCAATAT
>Ga0114952_1003564_pt1 | contig 11006 bp, 10 predicted proteins | sample SidtaG_2_FD_87303 | JGI IMG/M metagenome (GOLD analysis project Ga0114952, IMG submission 87303) | Marine algal microbial communities from Sidmouth, United Kingdom - Sidmouth_Asex2 metaG | ecosystem: Host-associated > Algae > Red algae > Unclassified | place: Sidmouth, United Kingdom | collected... | reverse complement strand
CGGTACGTTGGCCCAGCCCTCGTTCTCGGCGACGAGCGCGGTGTACTCCTTGGACGTGGCCCAGGCGACGAAGGTCTTGGCCGCCTCTTCCGAGTCGGTGCCGGCGGGGATGCCGAGCGACCAGGCCCAGAGCCAGTTGGCGCGCTTGCCGAGCCCCTTGTCCGGGGCGAGGGCGAAGCCGACCCGATCGGCGACATCGGAGTCGTTCTCGTTGGTCACGAAGGAGGCGGCCACGGTCGCGTCGATCCACATCGCGCACTTGCCGGTCTGGAACAGCGCGAGGTTCTCGTTGAAGCCGTTGGAGGAGGCGCCCGGAGGGCCGGCGTCGTTGAGCAGATCGACGTAGAACTGCAGCGTGTCCTTCCAGGGCTGGGTGTCGAACTGAGGATTCCACTCCATGTCGAACCACCGGGCGCCGAAGGAGTTGGACATGGTGGTGATGAAGGCGGTGTTCTCGCCCCAGCCGGCCTTGCCGCGAAGGCAGATGCCGTAGAGCTCCTCGTCCTTGTTGGTCAGCGTGCGGGCGCTCTCGGCGATGAAGTCCCAGGTCGGCTCGGAGGGCATCTCGATCCCGGCCTCCTCGAACAGATCGGTGCGGTACATCGTCATCGAGGACTCGCCGTAGAACGGGGCCGCGTAGAGCGAGTCCTCGTAGGTCAGCCCGCTCCTGATCGGCGGCAGGATGTCGTCGATGTCGTAGTCCTCGCCGAGGTCGTCGAGCGCCACCAGCCAGCCCTGGGCGGCCCAGATCGGCACCTCGTAGGTCCCGATCGTCATCACGTCGTACTGCCCACCCTTGGTGGCGACATCGGTCGTGACGCGCTGGCGCAGGATGTTCTCCTCGAGGGTGACCCATTCGAGCTCGATATCGGGGTTCTGCTCGGTGAAGGCGGTCGCGAGCTTCTGCATGCGAATCATGTCGCCGTTGTTGACGGTGGCGATCGTGACCGTCTCGGCGGCGGCGCCGAACGAGAAGCCGCAGGTCGCGGCACCGACAGCGACGGCGAGTGCCGTCTTCGGGGTGAATCTCATGGAATCTGGTCTCTTGTTGGGAAAAGCGGTTGCGGAAAGCGGTTGTCGTTACGCGGCGACAGAGTACGAATCGCGTTTCTGCGGTAACAGGATCAGTGTATTTTCGTCATAGGTAGTCGACCAGTACTGGATTTGCCTTTTTCTGTACTGAATTGACCATTTCCGAGCGAACGGCGCACCTGACGCGCAAAAATGCGTAGGTCACGCCGTTCGGAGACCGCGTGCGCGACCGATCGCGGCGGCACCCGGCGATCGGTACGCTCGGCGCGCGGGCGGCGCACGCTCGGTCCGGGGCGACGCTCAGCTCAGCAGCCTGGGGACGCGCGGGGTGTCGAGCAGCGACCAGATCGTGTCGATCGCTCGGCGCAGCGCTGCCTCGTCGGCGCCGTCCCGGTACGTGCCGAGGCGCAGCGCCTTGTCCTCGATCTCGGCGCGGGAGAGCGTGTTCCCCGGATCGCCCTTCGGCTCGTCCACCCGGCCCTCCAGGCGGCGGCCGTCGGTGGTCTCCACCAGCACCTTGCCGATCCAGCGAGCGGGGTAGGCGCGATCGACCTCCTCGTCGAGCGCCATGCTCACGCGCTCGCGGAAGGCGGCGACATCGGCGTCCCGGTAGTGAGCGTCGAAGGCGGAGAGATCGGCGCGTCCGTGCACCGCGATCAGGGCGAGCACCGTGCCCATCGAGAATTTGCTCTGGTGCACGCTCCTCGGCTCGGACACCGCGCCGAGCACGTCGATCGCCCCCTGGTGCACGAGCGCGGTCACGCGCTCGATATCTCCGGCGCCGATTGGGTGCCGATGCAGCACCTGCTGCAGGGCGTCCGCGGCGGGATGGGTGTGGCGGCACGAGGCGTGGAACTTGAACGAGGTCTCGGCCAGCGTCCAGCGGGTACCGAGCGCGTCGACGAGCCGCGTCGGATCGGCATCGCTCGAGGTTCCCGCCGCCAGACCTCGGTCTCCGTCGAGGACGCGCCGCGCGCCGCTGAAGCCGCTCGCGGCGAGGTAGGCGGCGCTCAGGCCCGCGCCGGCCGCGTGGGCGGTGTGCAGCTGCTTCGAGTCGGCGCCGTCGCGCAGGAACTCCCACAGCCCGGCCGACTGCGTGCCCGCGGAACCGAAAGCGTGGTTCATTCGCTCGGGCGAGAGACCGAGGAGATTGCCGACCGCGGCGGCGGCGGCGAAGGTCCCCGCCGTGCCCGTGGTGTGGAAGGTTCGGTAGTGCGAGCGGCCGAGGAACTCGCCGACACGGATGCCGACCTCGTAGCCGGCCACGGCGGCGGCGAGCAGTCGCGCGCCGCTCGCGCCGATCTCCTGTGCGACGGCGAGGGCCGGCGGGAAGACGACCGTCGCCGGGTGGAACACCGAGCCGTTGTGCACGTCGTCCTGCTCGGCGACATGGGAGGCGGCGGCGTTGGCGACGGCCGCCACCAGCGGGCTCGAGCGCGTGCGGCGGACGAGGATCTCGCTCGGGCCGTCGGCCGGGCCCATGCGCTCCATGAAGGTGGTGATCGCCTCGACCGGCTCCGCGCCCTTGCCGGCGAGTGCCGAGCCGAACCAATCGAGCAGTAGCTCCTCGGCCCGACGGAGCACCGCGGGCGGGATGTCCTCGATCGCGAGCGTCGCGGCGAAGCTCGCCAGCTCCTCGCCCGGAGAGGGGGTGCTCATCGCACCGCTCGGCGCGACCGCCCCGTACCCGCTCGCGACGCCACTCCTCGTGGTGCCGCTCCGGCGACGGAGGGTTCCCGGCAGCTGTGCATGTCGACCTCTCTCCCGAGGGTTCAGAACGAGCGCGGCAAGCCGAGCATGTGCTCGGCCACGTAGCTGTAGATCAGGTTCGTCGACACCGGCGCCACCTGGTAGAGACGGGTCTCGCGAAACTTCCTCTCGACATCGTACTCGTTGGCGAAGCCGAACCCGCCGTGCGTCTGCAGGCAGACGTCGGCCGCCTGCCACGAGGCCTTGGCGGCGAGGTATTTCGCCATGTTGGCCTCCGCCCCGCAGGGCTCGCCCGCGTCGAACAGATCGCACGCCCGAAAGCGCATCAGGTTCGCCGCCTCGATCTCGATGAACGCCTCGGCGATCGGGAACTGGACGCCCTGGTTCTGCCCGATCGGGCGATCGAAGACGACGCGCTCGTTGGCGTAGCGCGTGGCCCGTTCGACGAACCAGTAGCCGTCGCCGATGCACTCGGCGGCGATCAGCGCGCGCTCGGCGTTGAGCCCGTCGAGGAGATAGCGAAAGCCCATCCCCGCCTCGCCGATCAGGTTCTCCTCGGGGATCTCCAGATCGTCGAAGAACAGCTCGTTGCTCTCGTGATTGACCATGTTGGGTATCGGCCGGACCGAGAGCCCGTTGCCGATCGCGTCCGCCAAATCGACGATGAACACCGACATGCCCTCGGACTTGCGCTCGACCTCGGCGAGCGGCGTGGTGCGCGCGAGCAGGATCATCAGGTCCGAGTGCTGCACCCGCGAGGTCCAGACCTTCTGACCGTTGACGACGTAGCGTCCGTCCTTCCTGACGGCCATCGTGCGCAGCTTCGTCGTGTCGGTGCCGGTGCTCGGCTCGGTGACCGCCATCGACTGGACGCGAAGCTCCCCGGCGGCGATGGCCGGCAGGTACTTCGTCTTCTGCGCCTCGCTGCCGTGCCGGAGCAGCGTGCCCATGTTGTACATCTGCCCGTGCACGGCGCCGGCGTTGGCTCCGGCGCGGTTGATCTCCTCCATGATCACGCTCGCGGCGACGAGCCCGAGCCCGCTGCCGCCGTAGGTCTCGGGGATCATCGCCGCGAGCCAGCCGGCCTCCATCAACGCATCGACGAAGCGCTCGGGATAGGCGCGCCGCGCGTCGAGGTCGCGAAAGTACTCGTCGGGGAAGCGGGCGCAGAGCTCGCGGAGGGCATCGCGGAGCCCCTGGTGCTCGTCGGGGCGGTTCAACACGAGAGGCGTTCCGTGCAGTTCATGTCCGCTCTCCCGTCGGGCTCGAGTCCGTGCGCTCGGCGCTCGCCTCCACCGCGAGCCGGCCCTCGGCGTCCCGCGCCCACAGCGCGACGTTCGCCGTTCCCGGTTCGGTTCGTCCGCAGAGCTCGAACGGCGCGATGTCGAACAGCGGCGCGACGGCCCGGAAGGAGAAGCGCGAGACGCGGCACTCGGGGTGCTCGCGCCGCAGTAGATCGAGCAGCAGGGTCGCGACCAGCGGGCCGTGCACCACCAGTCCCGGGTAGCCCTCGACGCCGGTGGCGTAGGGGTGATCGTAGTGGATGCGGTGAGCGTTGGCGGTCAGCGCGGAGTAGCGGAACAACAGCACCGGATCGGGTACGACGCGACGGCGGAACGTCTCGTCGGTCGCCGCCACCGTGGCCACGGTGGCCGGCCCCTCCGGTCCCGGATCGCCGCGGTAGACGATGTCGTGCTCCTCGGTCACGGCCACGCCGGTCGCGTTCGCGATCTCGTGGCGTACGGTGACGAACACGAGCGTGCCGACGCGACCGCGCTTGACGGCCACGTCGGCGACGCGCGACTCGCGCACGATGCGCTCGCCGATGCGGAGCGGGTCGTGGAACGCGAGGCGCCCGCCCGCCCACATACGCCGAGGCAAGGGGACCGGCGGCAGGAACTCGCCGCGTCGTCGGTGGCCGTCCTCACCGAGCTCGCTCTGGCGGGCGGGTGCCGGGAAGTAGAGCCAGTGAGCCAGCGGCGGGATCGCGCTACCGGCGACGGGCGTCGAGGCGTCCCGATCGAGCAGCGCCGCGAGCGCCGCCGCGGGGGCGGGCGTCACCTCGTCCTCGTGCCGCTCGGTGCGCCCGATCCAATCGCGCAGGCGCTCGAGACGGGCGTGATCGTTCTCCCTGTCGGCGCTCATGCTCGTCCCTCAGAGGCGTCGCACCTGTCCGCTCTCCAGCAGCTCGCGCGTGCTCTCCGGCATGATCAGCCCGTCGGCCACTCGAGCGTCCAGCTCCCGCTCCAGCCGCCGGATGGTCGGCAGCGCTCCGATGATCTCGTCGAGCCGCTCGAAGGGGACCACCACCGCGCCGCTGTCGTCGCTGACGATCACGTCGCCGCTGCCGACCGAGACATCGCCGAGCTGCACGCGGGTACCGATCTCGCCCGGCCCCTTGGCGAACGGCGAGTTGGGGGACACGCCGGCGCACATGAGCGGCAACCCGACCTCGCCGATGCCCTCGATGTCACGCACCAGCCCGTCGGTGACGAACCCTTGTCCGCCGGCGTTCCCGAGCATGCCCATGACCCGGTCGCCGATGACGGCCGAGCCGGCCCACCCGCCGGTGGCCGCGACCATGATGTCGCCCTGCCGGATCTCGCCGAGCCCGGCGAACACGGCCAGCACATCCGCCGGACCGCACAGGCAGGTCAGCGCGGTGCCGCACATCTTCGTGGGCAGAGTCCCCGGGCTCAGGTGACGAATGCCGGCCGGCAACGCGCCACGACCGTCCATGGCGTCGGCCAGGAAGCCGGTGGGCGTTCCCGCGAGCGCGTCCAGCTGCTCGGTGCTCGGCCGCGGGAAGTCGCCACGTACGGTCAGCAACGGCGGTTCTTCGATCATGGCGCGGTGACTCGGGGCGGTGACTAGGGGCGGTGACTAGGGGCGGCGATTCGGAGCGGCGATTCAGAGCGGCGACTCGGAGCGGCGACTCAGAGCGGCGACTCAGAGCGGCGACTCGAGGCTGCCATTCGGTGAGAAAGACGTGCGTCGCCACTGCGGTCGCTCGACCGAGCGGAGTGTAGGACGCGGAGTGTACGCGAGCTCGATCGGACGCCCGGACACCCGCCCCGACGCCTCCTCCGACACGCCGGGCGAGGCCGGCTCGCGACTCGTCGCCGTTCCCTACCAGCAAAGATCGGGGTTCGTGCCCGTGGCGCCGGTCGCCCCCGTGTGCTCGTAGGTCAGCGTGGCGCAGTCGGTGTCGGCCGCCTGCGAGCGACCGGCGACCGGCACGGCCGAGATCGTGTAGGTCGTCGCGGTCGGGGTGCCGACGAGCGTGTAGTAGCCGTTCTCGGACGTGGTGCGCAGCAGACAGCTTCCGTCGTAGACACCTTCGAGCGTGAAGCAGCGCTGCAGCCGCTGCGCGTTCAGGCGCAGGAGCATCCGGCCGTCCTCGCGTCGCACCTGCTCGAGGAAGCGGCCGTAGGAGGGCACCGCGATCGACAGCATGATGCCGAGCACGGCGACGACGACCAGGGTCTCGATCAGGGTGAAGCCTGCGGCGAGACCCGCGGTCTCGCCTCGCCGCGTTCCGCGCGGTCCCGCCGCACGGCCACCCGGGGGCCGACCGCGTCGGGCGGTTCCCGGCGCCCGGTCAGCGAGTCTGCACATAGAGCGATTCGATCACGGCCTTGACGGACTCCACGCTGCCCGTGCCGTGCGACTGGAGGCGGAACAGCACGACCTCGCGACCGCTGTTGGTGAGGCGTCCGTAGCCGGCGCTGCCGCGATCGAGGCTGACGATACCGCTGCCGCCGTCGGCGACGTAGCTGCCGAGCTCCTCGGTCGCGAGGCGCGGCTGCGCGGCGACACCCAGGAAGGTCTCCCCGGGCATGGCCTCGGCGCCCGCGTAGTTCTCCTCCCGCCACCACCGCAGGTCGAGATCGTCGCGGGAGAAGATCCCGTCGCTGGCGCTCGCGTCGGCGCGGACGTTCGTCCGGACGAGTGTCGGAACGGCCTGCTCGCGCAGGATCAGGGCCCCTTCGGCGGTCTGGAAGGCGCGGCTTCTCTGGATCACGCTCCCCGACATCATCTCGGCGAGCTCGGAAGTCCTGAGCCCGGTCGAGCCGATGAGCCCGACGAGGACCACGACCACGAGCACCGTCAGCAGCGCGAAACCCCCGTCGCGGCGGGGCGCGGTCCGACCCCGCGTCGCGGCGCTCAATTGCGCAGCTCCACCGTGACGATCGACTCCCGCCGGAGACGACGATCGCTCGGGGTGCGCACGGCGCCGTCGAAGCGGTAGTCGGTCGGCGCCTTCTGCAAGGACGACACGCTCGCGAGCAGCACGTGGGCGGTCAGCGACAGCGCAACCGAGGCACCGGCGCCGTCCTCGGCCTCGACGAGACGGTCGACCTGTCGGTCGGCGTCGTCGTCCACGCCGAGACGCCAGAGCACGGTTTCGACCAGGACGCTCTCGCCGTCGCCGGCGACGACGACGCTCTCCTCGTCCGCCCCGGCCTCGTCGAGCAGCGTGCAGAGCAGCCGCCCGTCGTCGACCCTGAACGCCACGGTCACCAGCGTGTCGCCGTCGATCTCGTTGCCGAGGCAATCGGTGATGCTGCCGTCCGCCGCCGTCGTGTCGGAGGAGCCGATCGCGCGCAGCTCGATGCCCGCCGCGGTGCCGCGCACGTACTGCCCCGCCTCCCAGCGGCCGTCCGCGGCGGGGAAGGCCGTCTCGTGCGCCGCGATCGGCAGCAGCGGCCCGTCGCGGGCCGCGAGGTCGAGTGGCCGGTGACCGGCCTGGGCGACGTAGCGGGCGAGCGTCTGACGGATCGACCAGGCGCTCTCCTGCAAGCGGATCTGCTCGTGCACCGTGGCGCGGGTCTTCACCGCCCCGGCGTAGAGCGAGAGCCCGGCGGTGACGATCGTCGCCCCGATGCTGAGCGCGATCATCAGCTCGATCAGCGTGAACCCGCCCTGCGCTCTCGATCGCCCCCTCACAGCGGCGTCTGCACACGAAAACGCTGACGGGCGTGGGTCCCGTCGATCTCCTCCAGCCAGCTGATCTGCACGGTGCAGAAATCGTCCGCACAGGTGATCGCGCTCTCGGCGCTGGGGAGCGCGACGATGACGCGGGCGTGCCAGTCGGCCTTGATCCGATCGGGCCGCGACAGCGCCCCGTCGGCGTCGACCCCTTCGGGGCTGACCGCCGCGCTCGCCGAGTCGTGATCGAACAGACCTCTTCCGGCCGCGTCCGGGTGCGTGCGCAACGTCTCGATCATCTCCTCCGCGAGCCGATTGAGCGTGAAGTGGAGCTCGGAGGCCGCCAGGCCCGTCAGTGCGCCCACCTGCATGCGCGCGCTCACGAGCGCGCCGAACACGAGGATCGCGAGCGCGATCAGCACTTCGATCAGACCGACGCCGCGCTGACCTGCCGCGCCGGCGCGGCGGCGTGCGTGCCGCGGGACATCCCCCGCGGCGCGTCGGGCGTCGCCCGCGCTCACCGCGCGACCACCTGGCCGATGGCGGTGACCGTCTTCTCGCTCAGGCTCTGCCCACGCGAGAACGTCACGTCGGCGATCCGCTCGGGGTACCCGCGATGATCGAAGGCGAGGCGCGCGAGCGTAGTGTCGTCGGCGTCGATCACCACGAGCGTGGGCGCGCCGCCGCCACCGCGCTCGCTGACCAGCAGCGACTCCCCCGCGCCGAGGTCGCCGTCCTCGTCGTCGTCTCGAAAGACGATCCAGCCCGCCCCCCAGGCGCCGCCGCAACCGGCCCCGTCCGCGCTCGCGCAGAGCACCACCGAGCTGCCGAACTTCAGTGCGGCGCTGCGGGCGATGGCGACGGCCGAGGCGAAACGCCCCGCGTGCGAGGCGACCCGGGTCTCGTCGTACCACGCGCCGAGCGACGGCAGCGCCACGGAGGCGAGGATGCCGACGAGCGCGACGGTCACGAGCAGCTCCACGGCGGTGAAGCCGCGCTGCGACGCGGGCGATCCGCGTTCGTCCTCGTGGGAAGGCTGGCTCATCGCTCGTTCGGTGGCTCGGCGCACAGCGCTCGGTGGAGAGGGCCGTCAGGGCAATTCCGGTATCGGGCATCGTCCCCGTGATCGGCCCCACCACCGTTTGCTGGAGTGTCGCGGCGCCCGAAGTGTCGTGCCGCTCACAGGGTTCGCCGAGCGCGTCGGGCGACTCGGTCCGCCCGGCCGTCGCGGCCGCTCGCGACGGCGGCGGTGCCGGCCCGCGCGAGCCGCCCGGTACTCCCGCCCGAACCTCGGTACTCCCGCCCGGCATTCAAGGAGCGCCCGCTACTGCCGTTCAGGGCGGACAAGCACAGTTCGACGAGGGGAGTCGGCGGGCGATGGCGTACCGGTGGTGGGGCAGGCGGAGCAAAGGGTTGGTGGAGGGGCGGCTGGCGAGCGTCGTCCTCGTCGCGGCGCTCGCGCTCGGCACCGCGGCGCGGGCAGGCTCCACGCTGAACCTGCCCGACATCCCGCTGTTCGTCGGCGGCGGCAAGGCGGCGCTCGTCCAGCTCGTCGTGCAGCGCGACAACAACCTCTTCTACGAAGCCTACCCCTCGTACGAGGACATCGATGGCGACGGCGAGCTCGACATCCGCTACGACCCGGCGAACATCGACTACACCGGCTACTTCGAGTCGAGCTTCTGCTACGCCGTCGAGGACGAGGTGCTGACGGCGGTGGCACGCGCCGTCGACAAGCGCTGTCTGACCGACGAGGCGAGCTGGAGCGGCGACTTTCTCAACTACCTGACGATGACGCGCATGGACACCATGCGGCGCGCGCTCTACGGCGGGCGACGGCACCTGGACATCGACGGCAAGACGGTGCTCAGGCGCGCCTTCGTACCCTGGGACAACCACACCTGGGGGATCGAGTACAGCTCGGTGGCCGTCGACGGCTTCGACATCGCCCACTACAGCCCGCTCGCCCAGCCCGAGAGCGACACGCGCCACCTGCTCGCGACCAACAACATCGTCTCCCGCGACGACGTGCCGTACCTCCGGGTGCGCGAGAACGTCGCGGACGAGCGGATCTGGGACTGGGTCGATCGCGAGCGCCTCCAGGGCGGGGAGAGCGCCGACTACGCGCCGTTCGAGGAGGGAAGGTCGGAGGAGAACCGGACGACCATCGTCGTCGATCGCGACATCGTCGTCGATGTCGAGGTCTGCAAGGCGGGTTTCCTCGAGGGCGCCTGCAAGGTCTATCCCAACGGCAACGCCAAGCCCATCGGGCTTCTGCACGAGTACGGCGAGGACGACTCGATGTACTTCAGCCTGATCACGGGCAGCTACGAGAACAACGTCCGGGGCGGGGTGCTGCGGCAGGTCATGAGCTCGTTCGGGAGCGAGGAGGTCGACCCCGACAGCGGCCGCTTCGTCGTGGAGCTCGATCCGGACACCGGCGAGGACGTGACCAGCGGAATCGTCGCCGCGCTCGACGCCATACAGATCCCCAACGAGTACGAGAAGGGCACCGTGCAGGAGGACTGCGGCTGGCTGCGCGAGCGCCCGTTCGAGAACGGCGAGTGTCGCGCCTGGGGCAACCCGGTCGCCGAGATGATGTACGAGGGCATGCGTTACCTCGCCGGCGCGCAGTCACCCACCCCGGCGTTCGCCGTCGACGACGACGGGGGCCCGGGTCTGGCGATGGACGAGGGGCTCGGTCTCGAGAGCGTTTCCTGGGACGATCCCTACTCGAGCGAGCGCCCGTACCCGCAATGCTCGGGCGCCCATCAGCTGGTGATCAGCGATCCGAGCCCCTCCTTCGACGGCGATCAGCTGCCGGGGAGTCACTTCGCGACCTTCACCGGCTCCACGCTCGGTGATCTCGACGTCGGCGCCCTCGCCGACCAGATCTCCGCCCACGAGGACGGGATCCCCGGGATGAAGTTCATCGGCGAGGTGGACGGTGTCGGCGACGGCTCGCCGTCCCCCAAGCTGGTCTCGACGCTTCGCACCGTTCGCGGCCAGGCGCCGGACGCCACCTACCGTCAGGGCAGCTTCTACGCCCCGAGCGTCGCCTGGCACGGGCACCGAAGCGACGTGCACGCGGGCGCGGCGGGGGTGCAGAACGTCGGCAACTTCGCGCTCGTGCTCGGCAGCCCGCTGCCGACGATCGACGTCCAGCTCGGCGGAGAGAAGGTGAGCTTCGCCCCCTTCGCCAAGACGGTGGGCGGTTGCGGGTACACCGACAGCCCCAGTGGCGGCACGGACTGGGACATCGCCGACTACAGCCCCGCCAACGCCATCGTCGGCTTCGTGGTCGAGGAGTCCACGCCGAGCGCGGGCAGCTT
>Ga0114952_1003562_pt1 | contig 11008 bp, 8 predicted proteins | sample SidtaG_2_FD_87303 | JGI IMG/M metagenome (GOLD analysis project Ga0114952, IMG submission 87303) | Marine algal microbial communities from Sidmouth, United Kingdom - Sidmouth_Asex2 metaG | ecosystem: Host-associated > Algae > Red algae > Unclassified | place: Sidmouth, United Kingdom | collected... | reverse complement strand
TGGTGGCCAGCCTATTATTAAAGACGATGGCGAACAATTACGTGGCATCGTCAATTTAGGGCGTTTAGATATTCGCCATGAGGGATAGACCCCCGAGACCGAGGGCGTAGAGGTCATCGCAGCAAGCAGCGACCACCTGGTGCTCGATCTCAATCACAACAACCACTATGAAGTGGGTGACACCATTGCATTTCAGCTAGACTATGGCGCGTTGACACAAGCCATGTTGTCCCCCTATGTGACAAAGGTGCTGGTCAATCGTGGGCATTTGCGCAAAACCGTGACAGCGGTGCGAGTGCTTGCTGACCCTGCCATGATGCAAACAGCTGCTTTTAAGCAGTTTGCACAAAACCTGGTTGCCATGGGTTTGAGTCTCAGCGACTCAGAAGAAGCACTGCCTCTTACCATCGCAGCAGACAGGGCCAATGAGCCAGAGCTACAGAATATTGAATATGGTGTGCTGTGCTTGGATTCTGAACCTGGTGATGTGGCGCACTTTAGCCCCGAGAGCAGTGCCTTGTTTGGGCTTCGCAGCGCTACTGAGGCCGAATCGAAACTGATACGGGACCGTGAATTGTTGGCGCTGACAATGGAAGATATTGACCTGCGTGGCGCACTTGATTGTATTCGTAGTGCGTTGTGGCATGTCAACAATGGCACCGATGGTTTTGCGCTGATACTGCACAGCAGCATTGGCGGAGGCATGTTCAAGGACCCCGACAATATGGGGCTCAGCTACCGCGAGTGCTCCCTAGTGATGGAGCGCATTGCTGCTACTCGCCAGCTTCAGGCGGTGACACTGTCCGGTATTCACCCTAATAGTGAAGACAAAGCTCTGGAGCGAGCCTTTGCCTATGTGTTGAGTGCATTGGGTAAGCGGATTTTATAAAACGCTAAACTTAGCTTCCCGATGCGCGAGCTGTCATTCCACAAAACGACCGCAGCAATCTAACAAGCTTTAAGTTTTGTGAAAATTAATCACAGCCGTTGTTTTTTGGTTGACGATATCCGCTAGGGTGTATTTACCGATGTGCTCAAGGTAATGGCTTTGCGCTTGTAGCAGTATGGGTTTGAGCTGACAAACACCGCTGATATGGCACAGCGGCGTATCGCAGTTGATGGGGTCGAGTGTTTTTTCCATGTGCTCAAGTACGGCGCGAAGGTTGATGTTTTCTGCACTCGTTCCCAGTCGAATTCCACCATTCTTCCCGCGCGTCGAACTTACCCACCCCTTGTTTGATAGTTCGTTGACCACCTTCATTAGATGCGTTTTAGAAACATCAAAAGCTTCGCTGATCGCTTGAATGGTGGTGCGTTCGTCTTGCATGCCCGCTAGATATATCAGGACACGGTACGCGTAGTCGGTGTGTTTGGTGAGTTGCATTTATACAGTCCAAGAGCTTGACGGTCTTTAATATACATGTATCATGAATCTTATAGAAGATTCATATAAGATATATATTAAGGAAAAAAATGCAAGCGCAAACGATTGAGATCATTAAGTCTACTGTGCCGTTGTTACAGCAACACGGTCGACAGATAACCGATGTGTTTTACGAGAGGTTGTTTGTTGAGCATCCGTATTTGAAGAATATCTTCAATATGGCCAATCAGGGTAAGGGCGAGCAGTCACGAGCGCTGAGTGATGCGGTGCTGGCCTATGCTCAGAACATCGATAATGTAGTAGCACTACTGCCTGTGGTCGAACGCATTGCGCACAAACACACAAGTTTGGGGGTTCAGCCTAAACACTACGCTCTAGTTGGCGAATGCTTATTAGCGGCTATACAGCAAGTGTTGTCTCTGCCAGATGACCATCCAGCCTTAACAGCTTGGGCAGAGGCCTACTGGTTGCTGACAGATGTTTTTATCAATGCCGAGAAAAACATCTATCGCGATAGTCAGCAACAAGAAGGCGGTTGGTCAGGCTACCGTGATTTTTATATCGACAGAATTGTTGACGAGACGCCGGAAGTTAAATCCTTTTATTTCAAAGCGCTGGATTTAGAGTCGGTGCCAAGCTTCTCAGGTGGTCAGTATGTCGGAGTGCGTGTTCGACCCGACGGCGCTGAACACTTTCAAGTACGTCAGTATTCTCTGTCTAAAAAGGGTGAGCTGCGTATTTCGGTAAAAGCTGAGCCGCAAGGGCTCGTGTCTAACTATCTGCACGCTTGTCAGGTCGGAGACGCTGTCAGCCTGCAAGCACCCACAGGTGTTTTTACACTACAAAAGAATTGCCCTAAGCATATTTTCATCGCCGGTGGCGTTGGTATCACACCGATGATGAGCATGTTGGAGCAGGCGATAGATGAGGGCGCTCAGCCAGATGACTTGTTGTTTATTCAATGTGCAAAAGATGAGGATCATCAGATTTTTCAGCACGATTTAAAAGCGCTGAAATCACAGCATGGTTTTCATCACAAACTGTGTTTTGAGAACAGCAACACTGGCGATCACCAAGGCTATTTGAATAGAGACGTTATCGCTACTTGGATCGAGGCTCTGGGTTTTTGCGCTGATAATGCACAGGTCTATTTTTGTGGCCCCAAGTCTTTTATGGCAGTGTTGAACCAGTTTTTCCTAGAGCTTGGTTTTGCTAAGGCTGACATCCACTACGAAGTGTTTGGGCCAAGTACCAGTCTCTAGCAGGATAGCAGTGTACTACCGTAGTTGTATCGGCTTAGGTAGTGCACTGTAAGTTCTTCTGCATAGATGGTCAGCTTCTACTCGGAGTATTCGCTTGTCACGAGTGTTTGCCCAGACCTTGCTTGATTTCTTTCAAAATCAGATGCGTTTGAATGCGCGAGATGCTGGGCAGTTGAAACAAAAACTCCTCCATAAACATATTGAAGGCGTGTTGATCACGGCAGGCTACACGCAAGTGGTAGTCGGTGTCTCCGGTTGCCGCCAAGCACTCAATGATTTCATTTTTGGCCATGACCGCATCGATAAACTGCGTCACGTGTTTTCTGTTTTGTCGCTCAAGTGATACCAGCACAATAGCGTTGAATTGCAAGCCTGTTTTACGGTGATCAACAATTGCCGCGTAGTGTTTGATCACACCGTGTTGCTCTAATGCGCGTACACGCCGCCAGCACGCTGACGCCGACATACCAACCTTATCCGCTAATGCTTGATTGGCGATTTGACCGTCCTGCTGCAGAATCGATAGCAGCTTTTGATCTTGCTCAGAAATATCCATAAATAGGGTGATTTGGCCAAAAATTTCACTTTAACACCTTGAAGTGGATAAATTAATACAAAAAGAGTGATATTCCGACAAAATAGGAATAATTATTCAGCGGGGTGGTTATAAAATGCTGAGTACCCACAATAGCCTTGAGTTGAGTAGCTGCCATGACGGATTCGCCCTCTAAAATTTTAGCCCCAGCGGTCAACACCGAATACGAGCTTGCTGATCGATATTCTCAAAGCAGCGGCCGTGTCTATATGACGGGTACGCAGGCTTTAGTGCGTGTGATTCTGGATCAGGCCAGGCGCGACCAACAAGCGGGTTTAAGCACTGCGGGTTTTGTTTCGGGTTATCGCGGCTCCCCATTGGGTGCGGTGGATATGGAGCTGTGGCGTGCCAAGGCTCTGCTGGCCGCCGCCAAGGTTGAATTTTTGCCCGCCGTCAATGAAGACCTTGCAGCCACTGCTGTACTAGGTTCGCAGCAGGTAGAAGGCTATCCGGATAAAGAAGTCGATGGTGTGTTTGCTCTCTGGTATGGCAAAGGCCCAGGAGTCGATCGCTCGGGTGACGCGCTAAAGCACGGCAACGCCTATGGCTCTTCACCCACTGGCGGAGTACTGGTTGTGGTCGGTGATGATCACGGCTGCGTGTCATCGTCCATGCCGCATCAATCAGATGTAGCTCTTATGTCGTGGTTCATGCCTGTTCTCAACCCAGCCAACATTGGCGAGTATCAGGCTTTTGGCGAATACGGTTACGCACTGAGTCGCTTCAGTGGCATGTGGGTTGGCATGAAAGCCATTTCCGAAACCGTAGAGTCTGCGTGCTCTGTAGACATTCATGCCGATCGTGAATTTACAAAGCCTGACTTCACCGCGCCTGAAGGCGGTTTGCATTATCGCTGGCCAGATCTCCCCGGGCCGCAGATTGAAGAGCGCTTGGAAGCTAAAAAAGACGCTGTACTAGCTTTTGCTCAGGCTAATCCCATCGACCGCCATATCTACAAACTCGATCATGCCGTGTTTGGCATTGTCAGCACGGGCAAGGGCCATCTCGACTTGATGGAGGCACTGCGTCTGCTTGGTGTAGATGAAGCTGTCTGTCACGAGTTGGGTATCGATATTTACAAGGTTGGCATGGTGTGGCCACTGGCGCGCGAAGATGCGCTGGATTTTGTACGCGGTAAAAAAGAAGTATTAGTGATCGAGGAAAAGCGCGGCATTATTGAGAGTCAGTTTAAAGAGTATTTTTACGACTACCCCGGCGATAAACCCGAGCGCATGGTGGGTAAGCGTGACGAACTAGGCGAGCGTTTGGTGCCTTGGACTGGTGAGCTGTCGCCTTTGTTGTTGCTGCCCATTGTCGCTCGACGCTTAGAGAAGCTCTTTCCCGGTCGAGGTTTTGTCGAGCGCGCGCAGGCCATGTGCAATCAGAAGGTGATCTCGCTGCAGGTAGCTGGTGCGACTCGCACGCCATATTTCTGCTCTGGCTGTCCGCACAATAGCTCCACCAAGGTGCCGGAGGGCTCACAAGCCTTGGCTGGCATTGGCTGCCATTTTATGGCCAGTTGGATGGACCGTGAAACCACCTCCCTGATCCAGATGGGCGGAGAGGGAGTCAATTGGGCGGCGTCTTCACGATTTACCAAGCGCAAGCATGTGTTTCAAAACCTAGGCGAGGGTACGTATTACCACTCTGGCTCGATGGCCATTCGTCAAGCGATTGCTGCCGATACAACCATTACCTACAAGATCCTATTTAACGACGCAGTAGCGATGACCGGCGGCCAGCCCGTTGACGGTCCAATCAGCGTGCATGCTATTGCGCATGAGGTTCGTGCCGAAGGCGTGAAACACATAGATTTGGTGTCGGACGATCCGAGCAAGTTTCGATCCAGTGAATTACCCACAGGTGTGACGATTTATCATCGTCGCGACCTTGAAAAAGTACAGCGTGCGATTCGTGAGGTGCCAGGGGTTTCGGTGCTTATTTATGAGCAAACCTGCGCAACGGAAAAGAGACGCCGTCGCAAGCGTGGAACCCTAGAAGACCCTGCAAAACACGTGATTATCAATGACCTTGTTTGTGAAGGCTGTGGTGATTGTTCGGTGGAGTCTAATTGCTTGAGTGTTGAGCCAAAAGAGACGTTCTTTGGGCGCAAACGCAAGATTAACCTCTCTAACTGCAATAAGGATTTCAGTTGTGTGAACGGGTTCTGCCCAAGCTTTGTCACCGTAGAAGGTGGCGAAAGGCGCAAACAAACTGGCGTGCAGCAAGATTTTGAAGCGTGGGCAAAAGAGCTTCCAGAGCCGACTATGCCAAGCCTGAGTGAGCCTTTTGATTTATTGATCACAGGCGTAGGTGGCACCGGTGTTGTCACTGTAGGGGCGCTGATTACGGTGGCTGCACACCTTGAAAACAAAGGCGCATCGGTACTGGATTTCACCGGTTTTGCACAAAAATTTGGACCGGTGCTGAGCTATATTCGCCTTGGCGAAAGCCCTATAGCATTCACCAAGTGCGCATAGATCACTTGGCCGCCGACGCATTAATCGGTTGTGACATAGTTGTCAGTTCTTCGGCTAAAGCCTCAGCGAGCTATCGGCAGGGCATGCAGGCGGTGATGAACATGGCTGAAATGCCGACGGGCGATATCGTGCGTATTCGGGACGCGAGCTTGAACACTGATCAGCGATTGGCTGCGATCCAACAAGCGATTGGCCAGAGTGACTTCCCCAGTGTGGACGCTAACAAACTCGCTGAGACTTTGCTTGGTGATACCGTGTTTGCCAACATTATTATGCTGGGCTTGGCGTGGCAAGCGGGCTTGGTACCGGTGTCGTACGCTGCAATGCTCAGAGCAATAGAGCTCAACGGCGTTGCTGTCGAGAAAAACATCAAAGCCTTTGCCTGCGGTCGTTTGGCTTTCGCTGAACCTGAGCGCATCAACGCCTTGTTGACGCCTGCGGTGCAGGTTGCAGAGCCTTTGCATAAAATGATCGAGCGACGTGTCGCCTTTTTAACCGACTACCAAGACGCGGCTTATGCTGAACAATATGCGCAGCAAGTTGAGCGAGTACATGTTGCTGAGCAGGCCTTTGATTCGGAAAAACTGACAACGGCTGTCGCGCGTTCACTGTTTAAACTGATGGCCTACAAAGACGAATACGAAGTGGCGCGCTTACACACAGATAGTGCGTTTAAACAGCAGATTAACGAGCAGTTTAGCGGAGACTTCACGCTCAAGTATCACTTGGCCCCACCTCTGATCAGCTTCAAAAAAGACGGCAGAGGGCGGCCAATGAAGCGGGAGTTTGGTGCTTGGATGACACCAGCTTTTAAGCAACTAGCAAAAATGAAAAAACTCCGTGGCAGCAAGCTGGACATTTTTTCTTACACCGCCGAACGCAAAATGGAGCGTGGATTGATCGATTGGTATTTGTCGGTGATTGATCGTTCGTTGGCACAGCTGAACGCGGACAACCACGCGGAGATGGAGAAGCTTCTTGTTATGCCAATGGATATTCGTGGCTATGGTTCGGTCAAGCACGAGGCGGTGGAAAAGGTTCAAGCACAGGTGCATGCGGTTTTACCGGCATGACGTTTTTTTTGCGCTTGTGCAAAGCAACGTTTGATGCAACGCAAGCTGGTGTAAAATGCGGTTTTCCCCGATATTGATGAACTGACAATGAAATCGAGCTTTAGTTTTCTGGGTAAACCCTATCAAGCGATGCTGTTCGATATGGACGGCACGTTGATCGATAACATGATGGTGCACCACGAAGCTTGGCGAGTAGCGCTGGGTGAGCGCGGAATCCATATGACGATTGAGCAAGTGAAAGAAGAAATTCACGGGGTCAATACAGAGATTATGGCGCGTTTGTTTGGTGATCAATTTACACCGGCTGAAGCTGTGCAGTTTGCCTTTGATAAAGAAGCTGCTTATCGGCGCATCTACGCCGATGAGATTGCGTTGATTCCCGGTGTGCAGGCTTTTTTAGATCGAGCGAAAGAGCTTGATGTGCCGATGGCGCTGGCGACCGCAGCACCGGTTGAAAATGTTGATTTTGTTTTTGAAAAGCTCGCGATTGCTGATTATTTTTCGGTGTTAAAACACGCGGGTGATGTCACGCGCGGTAAGCCCGACCCGCAAGTCTTTGAGCTGGCGGCTCAGGGACTCGGTGTGGATGTTGCGCGGTGCTTGGTTTTTGAAGACAGTCTCACTGGTGCCCACGGTGCAAAAAATGCAAAGTCCGACGCCGTGATTGTCACCACTACGCATGCACAGTCAGAGTTTGAAGGCATTGATTGCATCGCTGCATTTGTACAGGACTTTGAAGGCTTGGAGATTTCACCGTTGTAAATGGCTTTACAGACTTGGTGTGCGGGCGTCAACCGAGGCATTGCTCGCGCGGCCTGATAGCCGTGCGAGCCTACAAATGGTGAGGTGGGTGCGCACGGCGGAAGCGGGGGGCGCAGCCCGCTCGCGCAATTTATACCTCACGATGTTATTCGCCGACAGGCAAAAAACCGCCCGATTGCCGCGCCCACAGTGAAGCGTATAAGCCATTCTGCTCGATGAGTTTATCGTGCTTGCCGTGCTCGATAACTTTTCCTTGATCCAAAACCACCAGCTGATCGAGGTTGGCGATGGTCGACAGGCGATGGGCTATGGCTAAAACGGTTTTGCCTTCCATCAGGTTAAACAGCTGCTCTTGAATCACAGACTCGACCTCCGAGTCGAGAGCAGAGGTGGCTTCGTCCAAGACTAAAATGGGGGCGTCTTTGAGAAACACGCGGGCGATGGCAATACGTTGTCGCTGCCCACCGGAGAGTTTGACGCCGCGCTCCCCCACTTGGGCGTCGTAGCCGGTGCGTCCTTCATTGTCGATGAGTGTTTCAATAAACTCGTGTGCGTTTGCCTTGGTGGCGGCGGCGATGATTTGCTCATCGGTTGCGTCGAGTCGGCCGTAGGCAATGTTCTCGCGCACCGAGCGATGCAGCAACGAGGTGTCTTGCGTGACCACGGCAATTTGAGAGCGCAAGCTCTGTTGGCTGACATCTTTAACGTTGTGGCCGTCAATCGTCACCGAGCCGCTATCCACATCGTACAGTCGCAGCAGGATGTTCATCAGTGTTGTTTTGCCTGCACCTGAGCGCCCGATGAGACCAACTTTTTGTCCAGCCTCTAGCCTGAGGTTTAGATTCTCGATGACGCTGCCGTGTTTGTCGTAATTGAAGTTCACATCTTTAAACTGCACTTCACCACGTGTCACCTCTAAGGTACTGGCCTCTGGACTGTCTTGCACTGCACGATTACGGGCGATGGTATTCATACCGTCGATGGTCATGCCGATATTTTCAAACAGGCTGGAGGTCTCCCACATAATCCAATGCGACATACCGTTGAGACGTGTCACTAGCGCTGCCGCTACCGCCACCGATGACACCGAGGCGTTGCCGTTCAACCACTGCCAAATTGCTACGCCTCCGACGCCCATCAATAGGCCTTTGTTGATCAGCGTGAGAGTGACTTGCATTTCTGTGGTCAAGCGCATTTGCGGGTGCACTGTTTCCATGAAATTGCTCATGGACTGCTTGGCGTAGTCAACTTCTCGACCGGCGTGGGCGAACAATTTAACGGTTGCGATGTTGGTGTAGCTATCGACAATGCGGCCGGTCATCAGCGAGCGCGCGTCTGCTTGCTTGCGGGAGATCAGCGCCATCTTTGGCAAAAAATACCGCATGGCAACTAGGTAGGCGATAAGCCAAAAGACAAAGGGGATGAGTAGCATGGTGTCGAGCGTTGCGACCAGTATCATGCCGCCCAAGAAGTAGACGATGACATAGATAAATACGTCGAGGATTTTGATCACCGTCTCGCGTACACCCAAGGCAGTCTGCATAACCTTGGTAGCAACACGACCAGCAAACTCGTCTTGGTAGAACTGCATCGACTGACCGAGCATGTAGCGATGCGCCTGCCAGCGAATCACCATCGGAAAGTTGCCAATAACGGTTTGATGCAAAACCAGCGACCACAATATAGTGGCGACAGGCAGAGCGATGACGATGATAAAAGCCATCCACCACAGCTTGCCCGACTCGGTGGCCAAAAAGGTGGCGCGATCGGCGTTCGATAGCCAGTCGACTACGTTGCCGATATAACCGAAGAGCATAATTTCAAGTGCGGCGATCACCACGCTCATGGTGGCCAGCACAGCTAGCCAAGGCCAGATGCCCTTAGAGTAGTGCCAGCAAAAAGCCCACAGACCTGTGGGTGGTGTGCTGGGTTCTTCGTTGGGATAGGGCTCGATCAAACTTTCGAAATAATCGTATAACTTGCTCATAATTTGCGCTTTTCATGCGGTCAAGCCATGTGTTTTTGAATTGGCTTGTGAATTGGATACCGATTCGAAAGAGACTGCAGTTTTAAGTTGCACTTGTACAGTGCAAATGCATAAAAAAATGCGCATATTGCATTGGCATCTTATCCTTGTGGCCTTTGAGGCTGCTGTCTCGACGTGTAAGAGCAGACAGTTCTAGCAAACTGGTGTGTCTTACGTTTCTTTTTCATGAACTCTCGAGGCGCGCATAGAGCTATCAACACATTGGCTTTGAGCGCTTAGCGATAGGGAAGGTAGACGTGTTTTGCTCTATGGAGCTGGGCATAGCCGTAACCGGCGATTACACTAGTGGCCTGTTCTTCTGGAAAAATCACCTTGAAAGCCAAGCGCAATGATCTTTGCCCCTGCGGCAGCGGCAAGAAGTTTAAAAAATGTTGTATGCAAACGGAAATTGGTTTGAGTGGCCAGGACTTGCTCAGTTCTTTACGACAGTTACGCCCTGCGATTGAAGACTTTGGGCGTCAGCAGTATGGCGGGCAAGTGGTGCAGGCGGGCTGGAAGGATTTTAGTCGTTGGGGCCGCGGTGCAATTGCACGCGAAGAGCAGGCTTACCAGTCGGCGTTTGCGGCGTGGTTTTTATTTGCATGGCTACCCGATGACAGCGTGCTCGAAGGTGAGCGCTTTTTAAATGCCCCGTCCGACCATGCCATTGCGTTTGACTACCTCAAAGCTAATCGAGAGCATTTGAGCCCAATAGAGCAGGGCGTGATCGAAGTGAGTGCGACTTCACCGTACAGTTTTTACACCGTGGTAGCAGTGGCTGCCGAAGACCGCTTGCAGTGTCGAGAGATCTACACAGGGCAAACATTGATAGTCGAAGGCGTAGCGAGCAAGGCTTACGCCGAGGGCGATGTGTTGTTTACAGCAGTGCTGAGTGTCAACGGAGTCTCGGTGCTGTTGGGCTGTATGCCAAAAGCGCTTGGCGCTACGGCGCAGAGCAAGATTGAGGCGCATCGCGAAAAGTGGCGCGCTGAAGAAGGCAAAGCCATCGATCGTCGCCTGCTCTATCTGCACGATACAGAACTGCGTCGCTTTTATTTTGTGCTGTTGAGCCAAGTGCAGCGGGCCAAATTGCACTGATGCACCTGCCAAGAATATCGACCGAAGCTCTGTCGCTAACGCTTAGTGCAAACCTTTTCTTTGTGCGCTCGAGCTGTGGCGCTCTGCTCGATCAGTAGTTTTGATATCGCCTGATTGCATTCAGCACGGGATATGTCAGCGCTACTGCGTTCAGTGGACCAGCTGATATTTGCCGTTGTTGCTGTGAAGTTCGTCGCTGCTTGGCAATACATATTCTTGAGTCGTCGGTTTGTGTGCACGGATGACGATGACTGCTGAAAGTGCGAACACATGTGGTTAAACAGTGACTGCGCGGCCTCCGTGCAGTTTGAGTATTTAGCCAAATTTG
>Ga0114952_1003557_pt1 | contig 11014 bp, 7 predicted proteins | sample SidtaG_2_FD_87303 | JGI IMG/M metagenome (GOLD analysis project Ga0114952, IMG submission 87303) | Marine algal microbial communities from Sidmouth, United Kingdom - Sidmouth_Asex2 metaG | ecosystem: Host-associated > Algae > Red algae > Unclassified | place: Sidmouth, United Kingdom | collected... | reverse complement strand
TACCGATAATTTTCAATTGGACCATTCCGTTAAAAAAGATTCAAAGTTCGGAACAGTCGGTGCCGTGGCCTGCGATTTGCACGGTAATCTTGCCGCAGCGACCTCAACGGGTGGCATGACCAATAAACGCTTTGGCCGCATAGGAGACAGCCCCATGATCGGGGTCGGTAACTACGCGAACAACACAACTTGCGCTGTCAGTTGTACCGGAAGTGGTGAATACTTTATCAAAGGCGTTGTCGCCTACGATGTTTCGTGCCTTATGGAATATAAAGGGCTTTCTTTAAAAGATGCAGCATCTGAAGTAGTCTACAATAGGCTGCTCAAAATAGGGGGAGATGGTGGTTTGATTGCCGTAGATACTCACGGAAATATAGCCATGCCATTCAACACGGAAGGTATGTATAGGGCCAGTAAAACTTCTTTAGGTGAAAAACTGATACAGATCTATTCCGATTAGACAAATGGCGCGTCGAGCGGTAATACCTTGACTTTACGCGATTCAATGTCGTAACTATCGCTATTGGAAAGTACATGGACCACTAAATTCGTCATTGTCATCGGGGTACCGGCTTCCAATATTTTTTCGTTGTTATGAGTGAGGTTCCCGGCATCGAAGACGATGACCATTCCCGAACCGATGACTTTGAATTCCTTCCCATTTTTAATGATGAGACCGGTATCCTCCGCCAATCCGATGCCCAATAAATCGGGAAATTTTGCCACGGCCTCGGAAAGTCGTCCAAAACGTCCTCTTTGAATAAAGTGGGTATCAATGGTCAATTGCGGCATTAAACCCAAACCCTTTTTCATTTTGACAGCTCCCTTTGTGAATGCCTCGGTACTGCTTCCTCCCGCTATCATTTCGCTGGCCATGGCCATGGCTCCGGCGCTTGTTCCTGCAATTACGAAACCTTCATCTTTTTGATACCGATCCATCATAATCGTATGAATGCTGGTATTCAATATCCTTTCGGTAATCTTCGATTGGTTTCCTCCGGAAAACATGATACATTGCGCCTTATTAATCAAATCGACCGTTTCTGCCTTTTCAGAATCCTTTTTACTTTTAATATATAGAATATTGATATCAATACATCCTAGTTTCTTGAATGCTGCGGTATAATTTTTAGCAACTATTTCAGGTATACTAGATGCTGTCGGAATGACAACAATTTTGGCATTTACGCCACCGGCCTCTTTAACCACGTGTGATAAAATACCTTCTTCGATAAATTCGAGCGAGTTCATTTCATCGGCCAGTATGCCCTTATCCTCATTACCGCCGATGGGTATCAATGTTCCTTTTATTTGCATCAAAAATTTTATTTTTCGAACGCAAAAATACGGTTATTGTTGTAAAAAATAGGCTATATTTAACAGAATCCATTATGTGAAAAACCTCGGAATATTATGAAGATTACAGAAATAAATGCCATGCGCGGCCCAAATTATTGGTCAGTACGCCGACACAAATTAATTGTAATGGTTTTGGATTTGGAGGCTATGGAAGAATTGCCGACAGACAAAGTTCCGGGATTTTCAGACAGATTAAAGTCCATGTTTCCGAGTATGTATTCACATCGTTGTTCAGAAGGTTGTGAAGGCGGTTTTTTCATGCGTGTAGATGAAGGTACTTGGATGGGGCATGTCGTAGAACACATCGCTTTAGAAATTCAGACTTTAGCGGGAATGGATACCGGCTTTGGAAGAACCCGGGGTTATGGCGAAAAAGGAGTGTACAATGTAGTCTTCTCATATATCGAAGAAAATGCAGGGCGCTATGCCGCAGAAGCTGCCGTTCGTATATGTGAAGCGCTCATTTCCGCTAAGGATTATGATATGGACGAAGATATTCAACGAATGCGCGAACTTCGGGAAGAACAGCGTCTCGGACCTAGCACGGGATCTATCGTTGAGGAAGCCGAATCAAGAGGAATTCCGTGGATACGATTGAACAAATACTCCCTCTGCCAATTGGGCTATGGTGCCAATCAAAAAAGAATTCAAGCCACCGTTACCAGTGAGACCAGTAGTATCGGAGTCGAGTTGGCCTGTGATAAAGAAGACACGAAATATCTTTTGGAACAAGCTGAAGTCGAGGTACCTCGTGGTGATATTATCAGTAAAGAAAGTAGTTTGGAAGCTTCTTGCCGGTACGTAGGCTATCCGTTGGTCATCAAACCCATTGACGGTAACCATGGTCGCGGCATTACGGTCGATATCAATTCGTACGACGAGGCTTTAAAAGGATTCAATGCCGCTAAAGAGGTATCAAGCCGAGTTATTGTGGAGAAGTATATAACCGGAGAAGACTATCGCCTATTGATCATCAATAATGTCTTGGTCGCCGCGGCCTTACGCTCACCGGCACATGTTATCGGCGATGGTAAATCGACGGTCGGAGATTTGATCGCTGATGTGAACAGGGACCCAAGACGTGGTTACGGCCATGAAAAGGAATTGACCGCAATAACCATTAACGATCTTACAAAAACGATTATCGGCGATGCAGGTTATAAGTTGGATTCCGTGCTGCCGGAAGGTGAAAAGTTAATTTTAAAAGATACCGCTAATCTCAGCACGGGCGGCACCGCTGAAGATATTACCGATATCGTACACCCGGCCAACGTAGCCATGGCCGAGCGAATCTCAAAAATTATCGATCTCGATATTTGTGGAATCGATATCATGACCTCCGATATTAGCAAGCCCCTTTCCGAAACCGGTGGAGCTGTATTGGAAGTGAATGCCGGTCCAGGATTCCGTATGCACCTTGCCCCTACTGAAGGCTTACCCAGAAACGTGGCTGCACCGGTCGTAGATAAACTCTTTCCCCAGTCGAGTGACAAGGGTAGAATTCCTATTGTGGCCATTACGGGCACGAACGGGAAGACTACTACGAGTAGGTTAATGGCGCACATGGCCAAAATGTCGGGCTATCGGGTCGGGTACACCACCAGCGATGGCGTCTATATTCAGAACCGCCTGCTAATGAAAGGCGATTGTACGGGTCCCCAAAGTGCCGAATTTGTGCTAAAAGATCCAACGGTAAATTTTGCCGTTTTAGAATGTGCCAGAGGTGGTATGCTACGGGCAGGCCTTGCTTTTTCGAACTGCGATATCGCCATTGTGACCAATGTTTCGGCAGATCATTTGGGTTTGAAGGGTATTCACACTATCGAGCAATTGGCACGGGTCAAAGCTGTAGTACCAGAAACCGTACTTCCCGATGGTTATGCCATTTTGAACGCCGATGATAATCTGGTATATGAAATGCGCAAATCGGTTGAATGTAACGTAGCACTTTTTTCTATGGATGAAGAAAATCCTCGAATAAAAGCTTTGCAAAGAAAAGGTGGAATAACCGCCGTATATGAAAACGGGTATGTGACCCTCTGCCGCGGCACATGGAAAATGCGTATTATGAAGGCAGAGAACATTCCCTTGACCTATGGAGGAAAAGCCAAGTTCATGATACATAATATTCTTCCGGTCATCATCGCGTGTAATTTGCGCGGTATAAGTATTGAAGATATGAAGGCCGCATTCGAGACTTTTCTACCATCGGCCTCACAAACACCCGGTAGATTGAATCTCTTTGAGTTCGAAAAATTTAAAATCTTGTTGGATTATGCGCATAATCCTGCGGGCATGCGCGCCCTACAAAAATTCACTAACGAAATCGAGGCATCTGTAAAGGTCGGTATCGTAGCAGGTATTGGAGATCGACGCGAGAAAGATAATAATGAAATGGGCGGTATTGCGGCCGAAATGTTCGATGAGATTATCATCAGGCAAGACAAGCACTTACGTGGAAAAAGTGAGGATGAATTGATAAAAATGTTGAAAGATGGAATATTGGCCAAATTTCCTGAAAAGAAAATTACGGTAATTCCCTCTGAAGAAGAGGCCATACACTATGCGGTCGATAATGCCCAAGATGGCTCGTTAATTGTGCTCTGTAGTGACGTAGTGCCAGATGCCCTGGATTTGGTAAAACGCCTAAAAGAAAAAGAACAACAAAGTTCGACGGTGGCCACCTGATTTTTTTTTCCATCCCAGTTTTCAGGGGTAAGTATTTCACCGGTAAAGGTGTGATTAGCTTGAGTACAAACCAAGAAATTTGTACCAACTAATAACCCCAAGATTATGAAATACATCTATCCAAAACTTCTTTTCATCTGTTTGGCAATAGCAATTTACTGCAACAACAAACCTGACAAGCAAAAAAAAACTGGCACCTTAACACCAAATAATAAGTATGCCCTTATCGTAAAACGGGGTGTATTTCATAACGATAGCTTCGAAATCACGAAAAATAAGATTAGCTACACACCCGATTCATCGTCAAGCAAAGAGGTTGGTAAATACAATAACTACAGCGAAACTTTTTTAGACACTTTATCGACAATCGGTTTTTTCAAAAAGATTGAAGCTGACGGTTTTTGGAACCTCAAAGATACTTATCGATCTGAATCGTCTTGTACCAGCCAACTTATCATCACCTTAAAAGTCAACGAAAAATCAAAAACCGTAATTTGTGATGATTTTGAACGCGATTGCCCAAATCTGATAAAATATATTGACAGAAAAGTGGTTGAATTACAAGGGAATGATTTAAATCGGATTTATCTCCCAGGTTAAAATGGTCAATTTGAAAATACGACATATAAAAGTATTTGTTTTTAAAACAGTTCGATTACTGCTGTTATTATCTCTTTTCGGTCTGCCGAATCAATTGTCTTCGCAAGATTCTTTACATCAAACTTCTCAAGAGGAAGAGAAAATTTGGTTTTCAACTATTCCCAATACACATCAAAAATCATTAGAGCCCTTTTATGAAGCATTAAAAAGTGGAACATATGGCGAGCAACGATTTTCGGTAATTGAGCAATTGGCCGAACATCATATCGACCAGGGTAATTCTGATTCTATCATCCATTACGGAAACCAATTTCTGCGGGAACTAAAAAATTGGGAAAGGCCCATTGATATAAAGTCCGGGTATTTTTCCAAAGCATATTACATTCTTGGACTAGGAAGTAAATTTAACGGATTACTCGATAACGCCGTCAAATGGCATATCAACGGTATTACGGAAGCCGAATCGGGTAAAGATTCCGAATTACTGGTAAAAAATAAAATTGCACTAGCGAACATTTACAATCTAAAAGCTGAACCAAAAAAAGCAATTTCTGTATTAGAGAAGAACATTTCTATCATTGAAAAAGAATGGCCTGAATATCTACCTCAAGCCCTCACCTATTTGGGAGATTCAAGTTACGCGCTAAAGGAATATGGAAAGGCCAAGGCTTACTACAACAAAGCATTAGAAAAGAGCAAAGAGGTCGACGACCTAAAACAAGAACTGACCATCAACCTGAAACTGGGAAGCCTTGCCGAACTCGAAAACCGAAACGATGACGCATTTGATCTTTACAATCAAACTAGGGAAAAAGGATTACAAAACGGATTCAACACGCTATATTTTGAAGGAACGATTCGCATAGGTGAGCTCTTTCATCGCGAAAAGAACTATGACGCCTCTATTGCTGCACTTTCTGTGGCCTATGTGAATGCTATCGAGCGCGAAAATTTGAACTACCAGAAAGAAATCCTTGATATTCAGCGGCGCACATTTGCCGCCAAAAAAGATTATACCAACGCCTATGCCGTCATGACACAGTTAGCAGGAGTAAATTCAAAAATCAATACGCAACAACAGCGAAAAATTATCAAAGAACTTGAGGTCCAATACGAAACCTTGCAAAAAGAAAAAGCAATTACCTCACTTCAAGAAGACCAGATATTGAAGGAAGCCGAACTCAAACGTCAAAAGACGATCAAAAATGCTTTTTTGATTGGCTTTTTGGTCATTCTACTTCCGATTATAGCCTTGCTCTATGTTTAATACCAAAAAATACAGGCACAAAGCGAGCTGGCCAAAAAACAGGAACAGATCAACTTACAAAAAGTAGCTGCCTTAAAACAAGAACAAGAATTGAATTTGATAAAAGCTTCCATCGAAGGTCAAGACGAGGAGCGCAAACGTATTGCCCAAGAACTGCACGATAGTATCGGGGGTAACCTCGCTGGTATAAAACTACGGGTCTCTGGTATTTCCGATGCTTCAGATATGTGGAAAACGATAAGCGGCCAACTCGACGAGACCTATCAATTGGTACGTGATATTTCACATACGCTTATTCCAAAAAAATTCAGGCAAAACGGTTTTACCGATCTGATAGAGGAGTATGTAAAATCTATATCCGATACTGGAGGGTTAGAAGTAGGCTTCTATCCACATCCCGGAGGGCAAATCAATTCCATCGACGAAAAAATAAGGGTAGAAATGTTCAAGATTCTACAAGAATTGATGACGAATACCTTGAAACATGCCGAGGCAAAAAAGGTAGATATCCACTTAAGTCTGATTGATGGGGAACTTTCCCTTTTGTTCGAAGATGATGGAAAAGGGTTTATTTCCGAAACCGGATACAAAGGCATCGGGCTAAACAATGTAAAAGAAAGAGTAAACGAACTACAAGGTAATTTGCATATTGATTCCGTTCCGAAAAGAGGAACGATTATAGCTATTGACATACCTATAAATACCGAATACCATGATATATAATCTAATCATAGCCGACGACCATAAAATGTTTACCGATGGGTTACTTAGTATCTTAAAGGAAGCCCCAGAGTTTTCGGTGACCACCACAGCTAAGAACGGAGCTCAGGTCATCAAATATCTAGATATTAATGGAACGGACGATTTGCACCTATTGATTACCGATCTTACCATGCCCGAAATTGGCGGTATCGAGCTCAATAAAATCGTAAAGGAAAAATACCCCACGCTCAAAACCCTAGTGGTCAGTATGCACATTGATGGGAGCATGATCGATAAACTTATTCGCAACAATGTAGACGGTTATGTACCCAAAAATGCCGAAAAGGAAGAACTGCTAAAGGCAATTCGAACCATTGTCAAAGGGGAAAAGTACTTTTCTACAGAAATCAAAAGGGCTTACACCAATACGATGTTCGAGAACAAAAAACAGGAAGAAGTGCATTTAACCGATCGCGAAAGGGAAGTTTTAAAATTGATAGCCGAGGAAAATACGACACAAGAAATCGCCGATATTCTTTTTTTAAGTAAACATACTATTGAAAGCTACCGCAAAAATCTAATTTCTAAACTACAGGTTAAAAATTTAGCAGGTCTCACTAAACATGCACTTAAAATGGGATTATTGGATAATTAGATCCGGCATTATTCAATTTAAGGCTACAATAAACAAACACGGACCTAAGCCCGTGTTTGCAAAACTCAACTAACTCAAACTAACTCAACTCAATGAATTACTCGTAACATCCCAGAAATCAATAACCGGGATTTTGTGTGTATAGCCCGCCCGTAAAATCGATTTCACGCTGAGGTATGGGGTAATATTCATCTCTACCCGCGGTAAACGCTGCATTGGCCAAGAAATCCCTTTTGGTGCTCTCTTCCGCTAGATAAGCATTCAGAACTTCTGCCGCTTCGCCCCATCGTACCAAATCATACCAACGATGCCCTTCCATGGCAAATTCCAATCTTCTTTCAAATTTCAAGGCTTTTAAAGCGTCGTCTTTACTAGCAAATGCCGTGTAATTATCAATATTATAAATATCCGTTGCTCCTGCATCCAATGGTCTTTGCGTACTTGCCGCTGCCCTTGTCCTTACCTGATTGATAAGCGGTAGTGCTTCGTCCCATCTATCCAATTGTATCAAGGCCTCAGCTTTCATCAACAAAACATCGGCATAACGAATAAAATCAACATTCTTTGAAGTACCTACAAAAGGCCCCTCTTTCACGTAGCAAGAACAATCGGGAGCTTGCTGTTCTTTCATGTTACCGAAATAACCATACACACCCGGGTCTCTTGCCCAACCGAAATTATAGATCATATCACCTTGCGCCGTGACCGTAGTTCTATATTTGAAAGGTCTTCCCGGAACCCCAACGGTATGGTCTATTCTAGGATCTACGGTTAAACCTGCATCCGGAGGTGTTTCTCCATTGGCATCTACACTCGTAAAAATATCCACATCATTAAAGGTATCCAACAAAGGTAAACCAGTAGCATCTGTCTTAAAGGCATTGACCATATTTTGACTGGCCAAATGAAAGCCACAACAGCCATACAATGGTGAGCCGTGAGGTGAATTCAGTCCGGTCACAAAACTAACACGGCCAACCACGGTTCCATCGGTTATGGAAAATTGCGCTGCCCAAATAGATTCAGGGCCATTATCGAAGCCATCTAAAAAGTTGTTTCCAAAATCGGGTTCCAGACTACCGGTCACCTCATCCGCAAAAGTGATTACTTCTTCCAGACGACTTGTATTGATAGTGGTAACCTGATGCGTTTCATTCTGTTCGTATGCCTGAAATAAGCGCAATTTTGCCAAATATGCGGCCGCTGCATTACGATCTGCCCTACCCACCTGTTCTTGGGCCTGTGGCAAGTTATCGTAAGCAAACAGGAAATCTTCCGCAATTGTATTCCACAGTTCATCATTTGGTAAATCGTTCGAGGTGACTTCGATATCCTCTTGGGTCAAATTTTCAGTAATGTACGGTACACTCTTGAAAATAAGTTTTAGCATAAAATGAGAGTGCGCTCTCAAAAAGCGAAGCTCGGCCTGACGCGTGGTCTTATCGGCATATTCAGCATCTGGAATATCATTAATTACCCGTAATGCAAAATTTGCCCGAGATATGGCTTGGTAATAACTTGTCCACGTTCGTGGTGTCATCCAGTCGGGAGAAAAGTCTGGCCTTGTCAAATTATATTGCTCATAAGTATCGACGACGTCAACATCACTTCGTCCACCGCCCCCTTTATAAGCGTCATCTGAACGAACACTTCCATATGCCCATTGATTGGTCAAGGGGCCTACCATTTCTTCATTGGCGATACCTGCGTAAGCAGCTGTGACCAAAGATTCTGCATTTTCTGCAGTAGCTACATTTTCGTTCGATAACACGCCTTCTGGCTCGTAATCCAAAAAGTCTTCAGAGCATGCCGCGAAAAGGAACGAAACTAATATTCCCAGTAGTATATTTTTATTATTTCTCATGATTATCAATTTTTTAAAAGTTCAGGTTAAGGCCCAATGAAAGTAAGGTCGGTACCGGAATGGTATTCAGATTGGTACGTTCGGGATCTGAACCAATATATTCGCTCGGGGTGAACCAAAACAAATTCTCCCCTTGTAAATAAATTCGAAATGTTGTCATTCCCGCCAATTTCTCGACTATTTTTTGAGGCAAAGAATACCCAATCTGTAAATTTCTCAATTTGAAATAGGAGTTGTTTCTGAACAAATAATCGGAATCTTGCGTATTGTCATTGTTGACCAAAGAAAGGGATGGAATATCAGTACTAGTATTACTTGGGGTCCAGGCATTCAAAACTCCTGTTCCCGCATTTTCCCTTGCCGAGGCAAAATTATTGAAACCTATGGATGGATCTCGCCCTATTCTTCCAGCTACGCCAGATCCGAAAATTGACATATCCCAATTTTTGTATCCCAAGTCTATCCGAACACCATATTCCAAGTCTGGAAGTGTATTCCCAATAAAATCGCGATCATCGGCATTGATTGTTCCATCATTGTTGATGTCAACAAATTTAATACCTCCCGGTCGGGCACCGATTTGATCAGGGGCAGCATCCACTTCTCCTTGACTTTGGAAAAGACCATCGGTTCTAAAACCGAAAATCGCAAACTGTGACTGGCCAATAATTGAATTTTGAGCCGTTCCCGGAAACGCCGCACGTACCTCGGCAGGCAATTCGGTAATTTCATCTTGAAATGCACCAAAGTTTGTGGTGACACCTAGGTTTATACCATTTTCAAATGTTTTGGAATAGTTGAGCATCAATTCCCAACCCGTGGTCTCCGTGGTTGCCCCGTTCAAAAATCGTTGCTGCCCTTCTCCAATGGCCGATGCAATTGGCGGATTGATCAAAATGTCGCTTGTCTCCCTAGTAAAGTAATCGAAAGAACCTATTAAAGCGTTGTTGAAAATTCCAAAATCAATACCAAAGTTCCATTCGCGGGTAGTTTCCCATTTTAGCTCTTCGTTCGGTGCTTGAATGGATACAAATCCGGAAGGTAAGGTTCCCCCGTTGTTTCCGTTCAGGTCATAGGCCGTACCAATATTATAAAAGGTATCGAAGAAAAAACTTGTACCTTCAATTGCCGCCCTGTTCGGGCCATATCTCGATTCGAACAAACCGAAACGTGCAACATCACCAATGGTCTGGTTGCCGACTTCCCCATAACCCGCTCTAAGTTTAAGGTTGCTCAACCAATCAACATCCTCCATAAAAGACTCTCTGTCGATTCTCCATCCCAAAGTTCCGGCCGGAAAAATACCATAACGGTTGTCGGGGCCAAACCTTGAAGATCCGTCCCTTCTTAGCGTAAATGATGCTAAATATCTATCGGAATATGCGTAATTTATTTTTCCGAACTGTGAAAGTAACCGACTTCCTGTCGAAGTTCCGGTATTCGTTCGCGTACCAGTAGCTGCGGAAAGCACGAAAAAATCTTCGGTTTCCACTGCAAAATTATCGGCAGAGGCGAATACGCTATCAAAGTCATCCTTTATGGATTCCGTACCCAATAAAACACTAAACCGATGCTCACCAACTTCTAAGTTATAGTTCAGTGTATTCGTGAAGACCACACTCGTAAATTTACTCTGATCAATAATCAACCTATTGTTCGCCCTGTTTACAAAACCATTGTTGACCCTAGGTTCTATATCTTTCCTCTTAATATCGTTATAGTCCAGACCCACGCTGGTACGAAATGTCAGGTTCTCTAGAATATCCCATTCGGCATAAATGTTTCCGAATACCGTTGTGCGATCCGTATTGTCCCATCGGTTCAAGAATTGCATCAATACAGGGTTATTCCTGTCGGAATATCCTGCGCCTAAAGGACC
>Ga0114952_1003545_pt1 | contig 11046 bp, 11 predicted proteins | sample SidtaG_2_FD_87303 | JGI IMG/M metagenome (GOLD analysis project Ga0114952, IMG submission 87303) | Marine algal microbial communities from Sidmouth, United Kingdom - Sidmouth_Asex2 metaG | ecosystem: Host-associated > Algae > Red algae > Unclassified | place: Sidmouth, United Kingdom | collected... | reverse complement strand
TGTTTGATGGCTTTTTTGAGTTGCATAGCATCGCTACGGAAGGAAAAAAAGATGAAAAACAGGCGAGAAAGAGCAATTTTTTAGCAAACGGAGAAAGTTTAAATCACTTCAATACCACACTTCGCATCCAATCCATCATAGATACAAGAATGCTGATCTGATCTGTATAGCCTTCGCGTTTGCCGAATTGATGTATATTCTCTTCTTCTGCTAAGGGTGCTGATGTTGCAAGATTAATGCTCGGCACAAAAAGCCCAGCCCCTAAAAGACCCGAGCTCTTAATAAAATTTCTTCTGTTAGTTACTTTTTCTGTCGGTTGCATGTTTCTTATTTTTAGGTAATGTTAAACATTTTCGAAATCTAAAACTCTATTTTACAATAGTTTAACGAAATAAATACAATGAAAAATTAGTCCTTGAATAAGATTTGTTGCAAGTCTTGATCAACAACCTCATCGTTGTAGGCAAGCGTCCAACCCATAGAATTCGTGAGGATATAAAATTTCTGAAGTTCGCTCAGAAGGCGATTTTCGGCATTCGCTTTTAAGGTAGAAGCTTCTACCTTTTTCATCAACGAAGCGTTTACGTTTTTCTTAATCTTATTATAATCGGAAGCATCGAACATATTTAGATAGTCTGAAGTCACATCGTAATACTCAAAATCGGGATTCACTTTCACCTCCGGTTCGGGAATACTTTTGATACGTAGGGTTTTGGTCGCCTCATCAACTTCGAAATCGATTTTCGATAGGTCATAAGCTATGGTTACATCGGCATTTACGACCACCAACGCTTTCTTTTGCGCCGAGATAAATGGTCCGAAAAGTAGTTTGGAATCCTTGTAATTATAGACTTCGGCAAAATGCCCTTCGGTAACGATAAGTTTTGAGACGTTATCGATCTGTTGCTGAATCAGCATGGAGTTTTCCTGAAGGATGGATTTCTCTGCTGCATCTTCCGAACACGAACGGAAAACAAATACAGTGGCCAATGTAACGATTACACCAACAAGGACTTTTTTCATAGGATGAAGTTACGGAAATAGAATCAAGAAACTAGAGCCAAGAACCTAGACTAAAACGTAATTTGTCTTCCCAACTCTAGAGCTAACTTTCAGAATGTATAATTCATCCATTGGATTCGTTATTTATAGTGCTTACAAAAATTCCATAAGTGGAAACTGCTCCTGTATATGTGCTATTTTCATCTCAAGCAATTTCCTGAATTTCTGGTGCTGTGCCGATTCAGGATAAAACGGTCTGTGCTTAATCCCTTTTTGAATGGTTTCTACCTCATTCATTGTTTGATATACGGATTCCGAAATCCAGACCTGTTTGAACTTCTCCCAGATATAATCAACAGCTAGTTGATTGGGGTGCACCATATCCCGTTCATAGAACCGATAATCCCGTAATTCATCCATTTGTAATTCGTAAGAAGGAAAATACGACGTACTTGGTACGAAGTCGGAAGTATTCAAAATTTGATGAATCGCCGCTATCAAATGTGCTTTGCTTCTTTGGTTTTCGATAAAGCCATCTTTGAGGTGGCGCACTGGTGAAATGGTAAAAATAACCTGCGTCATTTTGTTTACCGAATTCACGAATTCGATTACAGCCTGCAAACCCGAGACGATTTCATCTATTGAGAGCAATTCTTTTGCAAACTCTTTCTGGGGCACTTTATGACAGTTTGCGACAATTTTATCGGAAGTCAAATGCCGATACACCCAGGCAGTACCTAATGTGATAATAATATGGGTAGCTTTCTCAAGTTGCACCAAAGCCGTTTCCAAACCATTATTTAAATTCTTCAGAAGATTTTCTTTGGATACATCACTAAGATCGGAATGCGCTTCGTAACACTGCCAGCGTTCGTTGAGAAAGAAGACATCGGTATCAGCGTATTTGTTCTTTTGAGCAGCGCGCTCAATTAAATTTTCGATAGCTTCAGGATGAAACAATATTCCAAAAGGATTCTGTAGCGTCCGGAATTTGAAATACTCCAATTTCCGTCCGATATTTTCGGAAAAACAAGAACCCAGAAGTAGCAATTGACTATCGTAATCAATTTGATTTTCAGCCTGTTTTAATGGTAATCGGGTCTGGAGTTTCAATTTATATTTTCGTTTTTACCTACAAGGAAATCCACCAAAAAAGGTGAACAATACCTTGCAGGTCGATTCTTGAAAAGACCCCAAAGGTTTTGCTTCCTCTCTAAAATAATTCTTCTTTATAACTTCAGAACATCATCTATAAAGAAAATCTTGATTACCCTTGAAACCTTTGGGGTCTTGGCTAATCAAGATAATTCTTGGCTTTCTTCAAAGCCTCCTCGATTCCATCAGGATTCTTCCCTCCGGCAGTAGCAAAAAACGGTTGACCTCCGCCGCCACCCTGAATATACTTGCCAAGTTCACGGACGATAGTACCGGCGTTCAAGCTTTTTTCGGACACTAAGTTTTTTGAGATATAACAAGCGAGCAATGCCTTACCGTTCTGTTCCGCTCCAAAAAGGAGAAATAGACTATCTTGGTCGTTGCCCATTTCAAAGGAAAGGTCTTTGATTCCACCAGCATCCAAATCAATCTTTTTTGCCAAGAACTTTACGCCGTTCACTTCTTTCAGTTCGTTCTGAAGTTCACCTTTTAGGTTTTTAGCTTTATCCTTCAATAAATTTTCGACATCCTTTTTCAGCTGAGCGTTCTCATCTTGAAGGGTAGCCACGGCCTTGACAGGGTCTTGAGCATTGTTCAATAAATCTTTGATTTCAAAAAGTTTGCGGTTATTATCGAAGTAAAAGTCTTTTACCGCATCGTAGGTAATTGCTTCTATACGGCGTATTCCAGCTGCAACTGCACCTTCCGATTTTATTTTGAAGTGCCAGATATCGCCGGTGTTCTTCACATGGGTTCCGCCGCACAATTCGATAGACTGCCCGAAACGAACCGTACGTACCACGTCGCCATATTTTTCTCCGAACAACGCCATGGCTCCTTGTTTTACGGCATCTGCCATAGGTACGTTACGATTTTCGTCAAAAGGTAATTGCCCTTCGATACGGGCATTTACGAAGTTTTCTACTTCGCGAAGCTCATCGGAAGTCAATTTAGCGAAGTGCGAAAAGTCAAAACGCAGGTATTTTGAATGTACCGCCGAGCCTTTTTGTTCGACATGAGTGCCCAATACTTCACGTAATGCCTGATGCAACAAGTGAGTGGCCGTATGATTGGCCTCGGTGCGTTGACGCTGCTTCTTATCGACAACGGCCTTGAACGTTTCATTTAGATGTTTCGGCAGGTTTTTGGCAAAATGGATAATTTCGTTATTCTCCTTTTTGGTGTCCAAAATATAAACTACATCACCATTGGGTACTTCGAGATAGCCCTTATCCCCCACTTGGCCACCACCTTCAGGGTAAAATGGGGTTAGATTGAATACTAATTGATATTGCTCACCTGCTTTTTTGGAAGTAACTTTTCGGTACTTCACCAATTTCACATCGGCTTCCAAAGTATCGTAGCCCACAAATTCTTGTTCAAGGTCGTCCGCTAAAACAATCCAATCTTCTTTTGAGATTTCAGAGGCGGATTTAGAACGTTTTTTTTGCTCTTGCATCGCCTGTTCAAAGCCTTTTTCATCCAAAGAATATCCTTTTTCCGAAAGTATAAGAGCGGTCAGGTCAATGGGGAAGCCGTATGTATCATAGAGTTCGAAGGCCTTTCTTCCGTCAACCTCTTTTCCTTTGGTATTCGAAATAACCTGATCCAACAGTACAAGACCCTGTTCCAACGTATTTAAAAAGGAATGTTCTTCTTCTTTGATTACATTTTCGATCAGCTGTCGTTGTTCTTTCAATTCAGGAAAAGCGATACCCATAGTATCTGTCAACACAGGCACTAAACGGTACATAAACGGCCCTTTGGTATCGAGAAAAGTAAAACCGTATCGAATCGCACGCCGCAATATTCTACGAATAACGTAACCGGCACCGGTATTACTAGGTAATTGTCCGTCTGCAATCGAAAATGACACTGCTCGAATATGGTCTGCGATTACCCGAATGGCGATATCGGTTTCCTCTTCTTTTCCGTATTTACGATTGGCGATCGTTTCAATTTCACGGATAATTGGGCGAAAAACATCGGTATCGTAATTTGATTTTACGCCTTGCAATACCATACACAGGCGCTCAAAACCCATACCCGTATCGACGTGTTTGGCGGGCAGCGTTTCAAGTTGACCATCGGCCTTTCGGTTATATTGCATAAAGACCAAGTTCCATATTTCGACCACGAGCGGGTGGTCTTGATTCACCAATGAAGCCCCGGAAACTTTAGCTTTATCTTCCTTTGAACGAATATCTACATGTATTTCTGAGCAGGGGCCACATGGGCCTTGGTCGCCCATTTCCCAAAAATTGTCCTTCTTATTGCCCAAAATGATTCGGTCTTCGGGTACGATTGCCTTCCAAAGGTCGAATACTTCTTTGTCCATTTCTAGTTTATCGGCATCCTTACTTCCTTCAAAAACGGTTACGTAAAGAATCTCTTTATCGATTTTCAAAACTTCGGTCAGTAATTCCCAAGCCCAATTAATGGCCTCTTCCTTAAAATAATCGCCAAAACTCCAATTACCCAACATTTCGAACATGGTGTGGTGGTAGGTGTCCTTTCCGACTTCCTCTAAATCATTGTGTTTACCACTTACGCGCAGGCATTTCTGGGTATCGACGACCCTAGAACTTTTTGCTTTGCTATTCCCCAAAAAGAATTCCTTGAACTGGTTCATACCCGCATTGGTGAACATTAGCGTGGGATCATCTTTAATCACCATTGGGGCCGACGGTACGATTTTGTGGCCTTTTTCTTTAAAAAAATTAAGGAATTGCGTTCGGATATCCTTGGAAGTCATAGAATATTATAAGGTTTTGTAAATTTGAGCGTTTTAAAGGAAACTATTTTTATATTTGCGATACTCGTCAAACCACCACAAAAATAGGATAAAATACATTCATGTCTAAGGTAAAGTACTATTACGACCCCGATACCCTTTCGTATCGAAAAATAGAGCCGAAGAAATCGCGGCGTTACCGTAATATCGCCCTTTTTGTGTTGGGTTCTTTCCTTTTTGGTCTATTATCATTGGTGCTATTAATGAATACCAATCTCATCAATACCCCAAAGGAACTTTCGTTACAACGCGAAGTGAAGAATTATGAGCTGCAATTCGACCTTTTAGATCGAAAAATGGGTCAGATCGAAGAAGTATTGGCAAATATCGAAGATCGCGACAACAATATTTATCGTTTATATTTCGAGGCCAACCCTATTCCCGAAGAGCAGCGACGTGCCGGTTTCGGGGGTGTTAACCGTTACAAATCTTTAGAAGGCTTTAACAACTCAGAAATGGTAATCGCTACGACCAGACGTCTTGACATCATCAAGAAACAGATGGCGATACAGTCGAAATCATTAGACGAGATTACAAAACTCGCCGAAGAAAAGGAAAAGCTTTTAATGGCCATACCCGCCATTCAACCTGTCAACAACGAGAATTTAAAACGTATGGCTTCCGGTTACGGCTGGCGCTCAGACCCCTTTACCAAGGCACGTAAAATGCACCGAGGCATGGATTTTTCAGCTCCACAGGGCACGCCGATTTATGCCCCCGGTGACGGTAAGGTAACCCGTGCCGATAATGGCTCATCTGGCTACGGTAAGCATATTCGCATAAATCATGGTTATGGTTATAAAACCCTTTATGGTCATCTCAGCAAGTACAATGTGAAGAAAGGACAAAAAGTAAAACGCGGCGACCTAATCGGATTCGTCGGTAATACTGGGCGATCTGAAGCTCCTCATTTACATTACGAAGTTTGGAAAGACGAAGAACGCATCAACCCGATCAATTTCTACTACGGGAGTTTGTCAGCGAAAGAATTTGAGAATATGTTGAAATACGCCGCACAAGAAAATCAATCTTTGGACTAATGCAAGTAGAACTTCCCGAAAAAAGGTATTACGGTATCGGCGAAGTCGCCAGGGCCTTCGACGTAAACACTTCTTTGATTCGTTTTTGGGAGAAAGAATTCGACGCGCTCAAACCCAAAAAGAACGCTAAAGGCAACCGAAAATTTACGCCTCAGGACATTAGCAACCTTAAACTTATCTACCATCTGGTCAAAGAGCGGGGTTTTACGCTCGAAGGAGCCAAGACGCATCTTAAAGAGAACCGGCAAAAGACGCTCAACAATTTTGAGATCATCGATAAATTGGAACGTATCAAGACCGAACTTGTAAAAATTAAAGATCAACTGTAACGTATTTCAATAACTATTGTCTAATACGATATATTACATCATCTATCTCATATTGCATAACTATTTAGTACAGACGCAATGCATTGCGTCTCTAACCTAATAACCTAAACACTAACAAATGAAAAAAGGATTAATTGTACTTATCGTACTCGGGGTCTTGGCATTCGGCGGCTATCAATGGGCGGTCGGATTCAATAACACGGCCGTAGAACATGAAGCTAACGCCAAAACCGCTTGGTCGAATGTTGAAAGTGCCTACCAAAGAAGAAATGACCTTATCGGTAATTTGGTCAAAACGGTGCAAGGCGCAGCCGATTTCGAACGAGGTACGTTGACCGACGTAATCGAGGCCCGTGCAAAAGCCACTGCAACGAATATCGATGCCGGTAATCTTACCCCAGAGAACATGGCGGCTTTTCAGCAAGCCCAGAGCGGGCTTACCGGAGCACTTAGTAAGTTGATGGTCGTAGTCGAGCGTTACCCCGACCTTAAAGCAAACCAGAATTTTCTTGAACTACAATCGCAACTCGAAGGCACGGAAAACCGTATCAATGTCGAAAGAAACCGCTATAACGAAGCGGTAAATATCTATGATGTACATACAACGAAATTTCCCGGTAAACTTTTGGCCGGCCTTTTCGGTTTCGACGAAATGGCACGCTACAAGGCTGATGCCGGTTCGGAAGACGCACCCGATGTAGACTTTGACTTCGAGTAATATGTCGAAGGTCGAAGCATTTCTCACCGCAGAAGAAGAGCAAGAGATTGTTCAGGCCATTCTTGAAGCCGAAAAAAATACTTCTGGCGAAATTCGTGTACATATTGAGGCACACACCCGATTAGACTCCATAGAAAGAGCCAAAGAAGTGTTTCATTTACTTAAAATGGACAACACCAAAGCGGAAAACGGCGTGCTTATCTATGTCGCCGTGAACGACAAAAAGTTTGCTATCTGCGGCGACCGGGGTATTGATAAAGTAGTACCTAATGATTTTTGGGATTCTACTCGCAACGCCATTCAGTCCCAGTTTAGAACAAGTAATTTCAAACAGGGTATCGTCAATGGTATTTTGGAGGCAGGAAAAGAACTGAAAGCCCATTTCCCTTGGAAACACGGCGATAAAAATGAACTAAGCGATGAAGTATCTAAAGGATAGTATACTTGTCGTTTTTCTTTGTTTCTGGGGCTTCGCACAGGCACAATTCGAAATTCCCAAAAAACCCTCAAAAGAGACCAGTGTTTACGACTATGTAAATTTATTATCCGGCGGACAGAAAAGCGCGTTGGAACAAAAACTGGTTCGCTACTCCGACAGTACTTCTACTCAAATCGTTGTCGCCATAATCAGTTCTACGGAAGGCGAAAACATCAATTTTCTTGGGGCACAATGGGGCCAAAAATGGGGTATCGGACAGGCCGGAAAAGATAATGGTATTTTGGTGCTTTTAGCAAAAGACGACCGCCGTATAGCTATAAATACTGGGTACGGTGTTGAGGGAAATCTTCCTGATGCGTTATCCCGTAGAATTATCGAAAATGTTATTGTGCCGCAGTTTAAAGAAAACAACTATTATGGCGGACTTAACGATGGTGCCGATGCTATATTTCAAGCTCTTAACGGCGAATTTAAAGAAGAACGTTCGTTCGATGACGGCGGTGGATTTCCTTTCGGCTCCTTTCTGCCTTTTATCATCTTCTTTATCATTCTTATCATTCTATCGAATCGAAATAAGCGAGGTGGCGGCCGCAATGGCGGGAAACGCTCCGGCGGATTCGATATCTGGGATATGATCATTCTCAGCAACATGGGCCGCAGTAGCGGTTCTGGCGGATTCGGTGGTGGTGGATTCGGAGGAGGCTCCGGTGGCGGTGGTTTCGGTGGTGGATTTGGTGGTGGTGGCTTCGGAGGCGGCGGTGCTTCAGGGGGATGGTGATTCTAAAGTACGAGGTTTGATTTTCGAAGTACGAAGGATGAAAAACTCAAGCGCACGTTCAAATTCAAATTCAAAAAATACCCTCTTCTAAAATTTTAACGCAACCCTTTTTGATATTTGTATCTAATCAATATGAAAAAGAAAATTCTATACTCGTTCTTATTTTTAATTTTAATATTGGCCTGTAATACCGACAATGAGTCTGATATTGACTGCAGCCTTGTTCTTTGTGCTGCGCCTTTGACCTACACGGGCGTTAGTGTTTATTTTGTAGATAAAGAAACCGACGAGAATAGCTTTGTCTCGGGCTCATTGACACTTGATGATATCACAGTAACCGATAGTGAGAACAATGTTGTGAAAAAGGAATTAAAAGAAATAGAGTTACAAGACCCTGACCTACCTTTTCGAAGCCATTTTCTTGTTATTCATGATGATTTTGAATCCGGAGAAAACGAATATAGTTTTACGATAAAAAACAATCTTGAGTTTGATATTGCAGTCGATGCGAGGGAAAATATTACTGGTTGCTGCTTAGGAATATATTTGGATGATTTACAAATACAAGGTACCGACCATACCCTTGAACATTCTATTCATTTACCGATTATATACATTGAATGAGACCTAAATTATTTGCATTTGGCATCCAAACAAATAGAGCGGACAAACCTACTTCTTCCGCATATAAATGGTAACAGGCACTCCCGTAAATTCAAAGTTTTCACGAATCTTATTCTCTAGAAATCGCTTGTAAGGCTCTCGAACATATTGGGGTAAATTACAAAAGAACGCAAACTGCGGATAGGGCGTCGGCAGCTGGGTAATATATTTGATTTTTACGTATTTGTCTTTGTAGGCAGGCGGCGGTGTACGGTCGATGATTGGTAACATCACATCGTTCAGCTTACGGGTCTTTATCTTTTTCGAACGGTTGTGATAGACCTCGACCGCAGTTTCGATAGCCTTATAGATACGCTGCTTCGTCAATACGGATATAAAGAGAATGGGCACATCGACGAAAGGTTCCATCGCCTCTTGAATACGCTGGGTCAACTGTTTCATGGTATTGGTCTCTTTGTCTTCGACCAAATCCCATTTGTTTACAAGAATTACAATGCCCTTATTGTTGCGCTGCGCTAACCAAAAAATATTGGACACTTGCCCATCAAAGCCCCGAGTAGCATCGAGCATGACCAAACAGACATCACTGTGTTCAATTGCACGTACCGAACGCATAACGGAGTAGAATTCGAGGTCTTCTTTGACCTTGGCCTTTCTTCGTATTCCGGCGGTATCGACCAAATTGAATTCAAAACCGAAACGATTGTATTTCGTATCGATACTGTCACGGGTAGTACCTGCGATGTCGGTGACGATATAGCGATTTTCTCCGATCAATGCATTAATAAATGACGACTTTCCGGCATTGGGTCTGCCCACTACGGCAAAACGGGGTAAATCACTTTCTACCTTTTCATTTTCCGGAAGTTTTTCGACCAAAGCATCTAAAAGCTCACCTGTACCACTACCGTTTATACTTGAGAGGGTGTAATATTCGCCTAAACCCAAAGCATAAAATTCGACGGCATCTTCCGCTCTTTTGGCGTTATCGACCTTATTAATGGCCAAGAAAACAGGCTTGTTTACCCTTCGTAAAAGCTTGGCAACATCTTCATCCATTCCCGTAACGCCCGTCTCCACGTCGACCATAAAAATAATAGCGTCGGCCTCGCCAATGGCCAATTCTACTTGCTTATCGATTTCCTGTTCAAAAATATCATCACTTCCCTGTACATAACCGCCCGTATCGATAAGCGAAAATTCCTTGCCGTTCCAGTCACTTTTGCCATAATGTCTATCTCGCGTAACTCCACTTACCGCGTCGGTAATGGCTTCCCTTCTTTGAATCAAACGGTTGAAAAATGTTGATTTTCCCACGTTCGGCCTTCCCACAATGGCTACAATAGCACTCATACTTTCTAATTTTGCGCAAAAATAGGGTTTCTTGGTTTAGGAGTTGAGAAGTTTAGGAATTTTTGATGTTGGGTGCAGGATGTTGGGTGCTAGGCGCTCGAAGTTAAAGAGTGTAATAGGAAAAGAGTTAAGGGAGGATCGGATGTCGGATTCTAAAAAAGTACTTTTTCTAAACTTCTCAACTCCTAAACATCTTCAGATTTTAATCTGGCTACTGCAATTGCTTACCGCTTACTGGCTTAACCGTTATACCCAAAACGCTTCAACTGTCTTGAATCGCTACGCCAGTTTTTATTGACCTTTACATAAAGCTCGATATGTACTTGTTTTCCGAAGAACTTTTCTAAGTCTTTTCTTGACTCTACCCCTACCCTTTTCAAAGCGCTACCTTTATGACCGATGATAATGCCTTTTTGCGAATCGCGCTCGACCATAATTACTGAACGCATGCGGATAATATCTTCATCTTCAAAGAACTCCTCCGTATCGATTTCAACAGCATATGGAATCTCTTTTTTATAATGGATAAGAATTTTTTCACGGATGGTCTCGTTTACAAAAAAGCGTTCCGGTTTATCGGTCAGTTGGTCTTTTGGATAATATGGATGGGCTTCAGGAAGCAATTCCAATATGCGTTGGAAAACGTTCTTCACATTAAAATTCGATAATGCAGAAATGGGATGCAATTCAACCGTTGGCAATAGTTCTTGCCAATACTGTACCTGCTCTTCAAGTAATTCTTGCGTAGCCGTATCCACCTTGTTCAGCAATAGCAAAACAGGAATCTTACTGTTCTTTATTTTTTCGAAAAAAG
>Ga0114952_1003536_pt1 | contig 11066 bp, 10 predicted proteins | sample SidtaG_2_FD_87303 | JGI IMG/M metagenome (GOLD analysis project Ga0114952, IMG submission 87303) | Marine algal microbial communities from Sidmouth, United Kingdom - Sidmouth_Asex2 metaG | ecosystem: Host-associated > Algae > Red algae > Unclassified | place: Sidmouth, United Kingdom | collected... | reverse complement strand
TTTCCGTCTAAGAATCCTTTGAAATCCTTACGTAGCTAAGGCTATGTGCGGCTTTCAAAAAATCCTTAGACAAAAAAAATACTTCGCATTATGGGACATCTTATTTAATTTCTTTCACTTAGTAAAACGACATATTCACAGGGTATTCGTATCATTGCAGACTGAAAATTATTAACATTTTCTAAAAACCAATATAACTATTCACCACAAAAATCACGAAACAACGTTAACGTGAAACAGCACAAAGGTTTTTAAAGAAATTCCTTACAAACCTTTGTGTTCTTCTGCGTTCGTTCGATTTTCGTGTCCTTAGTGCCCCTTAGTGGTAAAAATCACGAATCACGATACAAATGAATTTCATACGCCGTCATTTCCCTGTTATTATTTTGCAATTATGCACCTTTATTATATTGGCGGTATCTTTGGGCGGTTTCCTATTCAATCCCAACGGACGACTCTTCAACCCTGGCGGCGATGGCATCAAAAATTACTACACATTCGCCTATCACCTCAAATACGGAAGCGGTCATTGGTTTGATGGCATGAACTACCCGCATGGCGAACACCACCTGTTTACCGATAGCTTTGCTGCCTATGCCTGGCTGCTCAATCTCATTGATAATCATATCGTTACGCTATATCCTTACTCCGTCGGAATTATCAACCTGACGGTGCTTTTGGCGTTTGGATGCTGTACTTTTTTCCTCTACAAAATCTTGCGACACTACGGCGTAGCGACTTGGTGGGCTATCCCGGCTGCGCTTTGTACATGTTTTCTTTCGCCACAAGTTCGTCGGCTCGAATTTCATTATAGCCTTGCTTTTGTGCTGTATGTTCCGATGTTGTGGTACTTTTTGCTAAAAATGTTGCGTGTTCCTCCCCCCAGCCCCTCCCGAAACGAGTTCGGGACAGGCTTCCAGAGGGGGAGATTTTTCGCTGCGCGAAAAACTTCTGACACGAATATTTCCCCCTTTGGAGGGGGGCAGGGGGGAGGAATCTGGGGCATAACCATCATAACAAGCATCGTTTTTTTCGGACTGATTCATCCCTATTATTTACCTTTGGGGAGCTTTTTTGTCTTGGCTTTTGGGGGTGTTCATGCGTTTTCCAACCTCTCTTTTGTGCAAGTAGGGCATGCCCTGCCCGTACAAAAGAGAGGTTGGAAAACAATCCTTACACTTTTCGCCATCGCTTTGCTGCCGATTTTGATACTCGGCATCTTTACCGCACTGACCGACCCCGTGACCGACCGCCACCTCGCGCCCTTCGGAGTGTGGGTTTATGTGAGTCGTTTTGAGGCGATATTTTTCCCGAATACGGGACATATTCGCACTTGGTGGGATTTTCTGCATCTGCCGCAAGTTGATATGGAAGGCATGGCTTATGTCGGATTTTGGGGCTTGCCTGTGTTAGTGTTTACGGTGGCTCGCGGTTTATATTTTTCTGTAAAAAAACGAAACCCAATTGAGTTGTTCAGATTCACAAATCAACCGACGCTCAACACTGCACTTTTGGCATCTATTCTCTTGCTAATCCTTTCATTTGCACTGCCTTTTATATGGTTTAGTTTTTTATTGGATTGGATACCTCAGTTGCGCCAATTTAGGTCATTGGGGCGGTTTGCTTGGGCATTTTATTACGTGTATGGCGTGTATGTCGCGTATTTATTTTATTCGTTTTTGAATTTTTTATTATTAAAAAATAAAAAAACAATCGCAATAATAGTGGGCGTAATTGTAATGAGTTTGTGGGCAAATGAAGCGGGTTGGCACTTGCATTATACGGCTCAAACGATGTACAGACATCAAGCAAAAAATACTTTTTTTAAGGATAATAATGACTACGGAAATTACCTCAAACAAGCGAACTACGCGCCCGATGATTTTCAGGCGATTTTGCCATTTCCCTATTTCAATAATGGTTCTGAAAAATGGTATATCTATCGCGACGGACTTTCCGCACGGGAGGCGTATAAATGTTCCTTTGAAACGGGGCTGCCGATAGCGGCTTTGCACTCTCCGCGTGCGTCGATTTCGCAAGCCGGAAAATTGGCACAAATGCTAAGTAGCGACCTCATCGAAAAACGTATTTTAAAGGATTTGAATGATAAACCTTTTTTACTTATTTTATTGAATAACAGCAAATTAGGAAAGGATGAAGTCCGCTTGATAGAAAAGTCAAATGAAATTTTTAGGGATAAAAAAATAACGCTGTATGAATTGCCTTTGACGGCTTTTGAGACTCGTTTTACGGAAGTTCGGGAGGAATATATTCAATTTAAATCCGAAAAAAATACTTCACTTGAATTGCCGAAATACGTTCTACATAAAAATTTTAACACACAAAAATCGCCACATACATTTCGCGGAAGCGGCGCAGCACATAGCGGCGACAGCATCCAAATCACACTACACGACGGACATTTGAATGCCAAGCAATTTCCCGCAGTTTTTGAGACTTCGATGTGGGTGTATGCCGATAGTAGTCAGTCCAGTTTTCCAAAATTATTTTATTACGAATTTAATGAAAAAGGTGAGCGCGTAGGTTTGGAGGTGATTAGTCCAAAATTTGAGACAGAAATCTACGGCGAAGGCAGTTGGGCGATGACAAAATTTATGTTTAAATGCCAATCGCCGCGCAATCGCGTACATATTTATCTCGAATCGGAAAACCAAAAAACAAGAGGCATCATAGGCGATGAATGGCTGTTGCGACCTGTCGAAACGAAGGTGTTTTATGATGAAAATGAGGGTAGTTTTATGTATAATAATTATCCTATACCTAAGTAAACGTAACACAGACATTCCTGTCTGTGGATAGCCGATACAGACAGGAATGTCTGTGTTACGTTAGGCACTTCAAATACCGTTCAATCGTCTCCTTCAGACCTAAATACAAAGCATCCGTAATGAGGGCGTGACCTATCGAAACTTCGAGTAAATTGGGTACATTTTCTTGAAAAAATCGGAGGTTATGCAAATTGAGGTCGTGACCTGCATTGAGTTCCAAATCAAGTTGGGCGGCGAGTTGGGCGGCTTCGGTATATGGGGCTATTGCTTGCATCGACGCATGTGGGAAAGCTTCGGCAAAGGGGCCGGTGTAGAGTTCGATGCGGTCGGTGCCGATTTTTTTCGCGCCTTCGATATAGCGGGCTTCCGGGTCGCAAAAAATAGACACGCGAATACCCGCTTCCTGCAATTGCGCGATGACATCCTTCAAAAATGCCTCGTGCTTTATGGTGTCCCAACCACTATCTGAAGTGAGGGCTTGCGGCGCATCTGGTACGAGTGTACACTGGTGCGGACGGTGCTTCAAAACCATTTCGAGAAAACGCGGCGTAGGATTGCCTTCGATATTAAATTCGGTCGTGACAACCTCCTTTAATTGTGGTATGTCATCGTAGCGAATATGTCGTTCGTCAGGGCGCGGGTGTACCGTAATCCCTTGTGCACCAAATGCTTCGCAGTCTTTGGCAACTTGTATGAGGTCGGGTAGTCTGCCGCCACGCGCATTGCGAAGTAGGGCAATTTTATTAATGTTTACGCTTAGATTAACCAAGTTTAAGTTTAAGTTTATCTCGATAATTATCGGGAAAGTAAGCCCAAAATTAAGAATTAATTTGGCTTCGCCAAAACGTAACACAGACATTCTTGTCTGTACCTCGCCAAGAACAGGCAGAAATGTCTGTGTTAAATTTTAATTTGCGACAAAACCGATCAATACGCCAAAATAAATATTGGGTAGTACCTCGTAGCCCCTATTTCGTAAGCCGCCGTTGAAAAAAACATCGGTAAAAAATAAGCCGTCATTAAAGTTAAGCGAGGCATCGTCGGGGACATTACTGTTATAATAGGTCACTTTTGCGCCAATGCCGAAAGCTAAATCAACGGCATAATTTGCCTTCAACATATTATTCGTCAAACCGATTTTTGGCATGAAACCAATGGTATTTCGATTGGCGCGAAAGTCGATAGTTTGGATGTACGCACCTTGTTCGCGGTCAAAATCTTCCGTACCGTAGTTTTGCATAAACTTGTACAGTAATTCAATCGAAAAATAGCCCTGTGCGTGATCGCCCTTAAAGTAAAACTTCAGTTCAGAACGCGAGCGAATCCCCCACACGTCACTGGTCGGGCTGTAAAAAATATAACCTAACTGTTGCTGAAAAGCTCTTTTGGGTTTGTATAAATATTCAAGTCCAAGTTGTGCCACAGATTCAGGTTCAAGGATGCTAAAAAGCGAATATTTGACCGCTATTTTAGGCGAAAATGCAGGCGATTCGTTAAGGTTTTGCGCAAAGGCATTGTAGGGTAATAATAATATTCCCATAAGACATAATCCGCACGTTATCAGGTATTTCATGTGTTTCGTTATTCGTTGATTCGTTGACTCGTTATTCGTGGACTCGTTATTCGTTGATTTATTAATATTTTATCAGAGATAATAACGGATAACGAATAACGAATCAACGGATAACGGATCAACGAATAACGAATCACGGACGCAATTGGAGTGCAGAAAGTTGCGTTATTTCTCCAATATCGGTGTAGTCAAATTGATAAAGATTTTCCAAGCCCACGGCGATGAGTAGCCCATCCAATGTAATGACATCGAAGGCATTGACGGGAATTGTGCTGATTAATTGGATGCCATTACGAGGTGTACTAACGTCGAAAACTTTGATGCCTTCGTCGCTATCTGTGACGAAGAGGTAGTTGCCATCTAAGCCCAAACCTGCCGGGTTATTGAGGTCAACGAACTGAAGGCTAAATGGCTGCGTAGGGTCGGTGACATCGACGACTTCGAGTTGGTTGATAGGCACAAAACCTCGGCATGACTCAGCACTACGGACGGTCACGAATGCAATCGAATCATTGGCAACTACGGGGTCGCAACCGTAAAAATGTGCGTGTTGGGCAAGCAGTTGTGGGTTGGCAGGGTTGGTGATGTTATAAATGAATATCCCCGTTTGTGAGCCGATAAATAGCCTGTTGCCACGAGAGAAAAGCGTTTCGATGCCAAAGCCGACATCAATGGCGTTGCCTACCTGCGTGGGTGCGCTGGGTTGACTGAGATTAAATATTGAGATGGATTGATTGTCAATGACATAGAGAAAATCGCCGACGATTGTCATGGCTGCCAATGAACCGCCTGTTCCCGTATTTGACTGGGAAATATCGCTATCAATGCTGCATTGAAAACAAAAAGCAGCAATGAATACAAGACCTATAATTTTTAATGTATAATGCATAATGATTAATGATTAATAGTTAGTTTTTTTCGCTACGCGAAAAAAACTTGCAACTGCTTATCGCCGACAGGCAGGATTGGTGAGCGTGGCTTTTTCCCAACGCATAACGAAACCGTTTTCGGGGTCAATACATTCAAAATAACCGGTATGGTAGGAAGGAAAGGCTTGGGATTGGGGTGGATAAACACCTGTAACACGGTCGATTTCTGTTACATTATCGAGGTCGCTGATGTCAATGGTGAGCAGGTCGCTAAAGTTATCGGCATACATTAGGTCGCCTTTTATTACGATGTCTTTGTTTCCGGGAATTTGGATGAAACCCATGCGTACAGGGTCTTCAGGACTGGTGTTGTTGATGATGTGTACGCCTTGCCCGCGCTCGTTTACGTAGATGAGGTCGTCTTTGTAGTAGATTTTGCCGAGTTGGGAAATGGGTTGTGGTGGCAGGCTCATGACAGAATCCGCAACTTCTGTCGTAATGTACACAGGGCGCAAACCTTCTACGACCAAATCTTCGGACTCTTCGTCATTCCCACAAGAAAACAAGAGGAAAGTAAATAGGGTGAGGCAGGTGAGTAAATGTAGTTTTTTCATAACTGGTACGTATTTTTGTAAATTCTCAATGAATGAGTGAATGAATTTTGAATGAATGAATCATTTTCCACTAAAATCAACAAATATTATCTAAAAAATCACAAGATTAAAACCTCTTGGTTCTTTCATTCCTTACGTATTTTCCTTTAAAAAATTAACGCTATTGTGTTGCATTTCACTTTTGAATCATAACAAAAATAATGCCCTTTTTTGATGGTTAATAGTAGACTTTATAATCAAATATTCGGTTTTTTATCAAATGGCGTGGTTTTAGAAGGGCAAACGCACGAAAATATTTTGCTCCTATGGAGCAATGATAGTAAGTTCTTTATCCAAGTGTTACCAATATTTTGCCTCTAACGAGGCATCAAATACGTTCAAAATGTTCCATTAGGAACAAAATATCGGTAGAAAAGCATCAAAAATGCGTTTCGAGTGCCTTTAGATACTCAATATTTCGAGCAATAAATTTTCATGCGTTTGCCCTTTGGTTTTAGTCGGCAGGCGAAGGTTTTTATTAAGTGTTTTTATTAATTTGGCAGTTTTCAGTCACTAAGGAACAAAATAAATGTACATTCTCGACTTGTTCTTTTTCCTTCACACTTCACCAAATTTTCCTTAAATACAGTGAGTATTCGCGTCAAATTTGGTTCGTCTAAAAAAAAAATAACGACGCGAAGAATGTACATTTATTTAATTCCTGATACTAAGAAAGGTATTCGGCTGACGACACGCCTGTGGCAGAACCACCTGAAATCATAAAGAGTCAAATTTTTATTGGTTCTTTGACAAATCCAGTGATTGCTCGTTTTTTGCGTGAGGGATAGGAGGTGTTGTTTGAACGAAATGTAGCGATAGCGGAATGGAGAGAGTGCCGGATAGCCCGACCCCCGACTGATAAGGAGGGGGACACGCCATACTGACCACTGGATTTGTCAAATAAGCAGAACTATAACATATTAAATAAAAAAAACCGAGTCCAACAGACTCGGTTTTTTTTATTTATATTTTGCGAAGCAAAAAAATCATTAACCGTTAATCATTAATCGTTATTTATACGCTTTTATTTCGCCGGATTTGATACCGTCAAGATATTTTTTAAGTTCTTCTTTGACGACAGGTGCAAGTATCGCAACACCTATTATGTTGGGAAATACCATTGCGAATATCATAGCGTCAGAGAAATCAACAACTGAACCTAAAGTAGCTGCCGAGCCAATAACCACAAATATTAAGAATAAACCTTTATATACATAATCAGCGATTTTGCTCTTTCCAAATAAGTACATCCATGCCTGTGAACCATAGTAAGACATGACAACATGGTAGAAAAAGCAAATAAAATAACTGCAACCGATAACACATACGAAGAGCCCGGAATGGAAGATGAAAAAGCAGTAGAGGTAAGGCTAACTCCATTCAAGCCATCGGCGGTACCATAAGTTAATAATTGACCGTCAATATTGGTAATGATAATAACAAGTGCAGTCATTGTACAAATGACAACGGTATCAATAAACGGTTCGAGTAGTGCAACAATTCCTTCACTGGCGGGATAGTTGGTTTTTACGGCTGCGTGGGCAATAGCTGCCGAACCTACACCGGCTTCGTTGGAGAAAGCAGCTCGTCTGAAACCCTGTACGAGTACACCGACCAAACCACCTGCCATAGCCAGTCCGCCAAATGCACCATCGAATATCATTCCGAATGCAGTTGATACTTTACCGAAATTCATCAGAATAATAGTTAAAGCTGCAAGAACGTAGAGTATAGCCATAAAAGGAACAATTTTTTCAGCTACTTTGCCAATACGTTTGATACCCCCAACGATAACGATACCCACCAAAATTGCCATAACAACACCAAAAATAGTACCCGTTGAGCCGCCTTCTATATTGAGTATGAGTTTGAATTGTTCTGCGGCTTGATTGGCTTGGAACATGTTGCCCCCGCCAAATGAACCACCTACGCACATGATTGCAAAAAATACGGCAAAAAACTTTCCTAATTTTGCCATTCCGCGTTCTGCCAAGCCTTTACTCAGGTAGTACATCGGACCGCCATACACTGTACCGTCTTTTCCTATTTCTCTGTATTTAACCCCAAGCGTACATTCCGCAAATTTTGAGGACATACCCAACAATCCGGCAAGTATCATCCAAAACGTAGCACCCGGACCACCTATTGCAATCGCAATCGCAACACCTGCGATATTTCCAAGCCCTACCGTAGCGGACAAAGCCGCAGTCAGTGCTTGAAAGGGACTCACCTCTCCTTGAACACCCTCTACTCTAATAGTATCGGGATTATCGCCATCTACCAAATTGAGTTGACTACTGGAAACTGCATTAGGATTATAATACTTACCTCTCACTACATTAATTGCGAGTCCAAATTTACGAACATTTACAAATGCAAAATAAAGCGTAAAAAAGGTAGCTCCCAACAATAAAACAAGAAGCACAAAAGGCATCTTAATTTCAGAATTTTTGACGATGTAAGAATTATTAGGAACGAAATTACCCGATTTACTAGCCTTAAACTTATATGTTTTACCATCTCCATAATCAAGGCTAACTAACTGATTATAAGGTAAATCAACGGAGTAGAGGTAAGTCGTTTCTACTCGCCCATCACTACTCATCTTTTTATCCTCATACTCCAATGTAAATTGCTGCCCTAAGTCTTTGATGGTATAATTTGTACCAAATGAAATATCACTATCTTCTTCGGCACTAATGCTAAAAGGCGGATCGGTCAGATAAGTCTTTTTTGCTTTTTTCGTACCGTCTTTAGCGGTTACATTTTGTACTTGATAATACTCTGTTTCGTTCTTTAAAGGAAAAGCAGCAAAGACCGTTCCCGCAACTACATCTGTAATAGGTTGGAAGCCGTTACTGATTCTTTTATCGATTTTTAAAGTATCAATCTTTACGACCTTTTTTGTAGGATTAGCTTTGAATTGCGCGTTGCCCAAAAATGGAAATAGCACAACGGCTAATACGATTAAAATACGTTTCATAACGTGAAAAAATTTTAAATTCCAAAATCACAAATTCCCAAATTCAACTTGGACGTGTATTACATCTTATTCGTATTGAAATTTGGTGCTTGGATTTTGAAATTTATCTTAGATTTGCAATGGTAAATCTAAAAAACTCTTGTTATTGAACGCACTAAGGTAGTATTTCATTTTGTAATATGCCAACTCAATTCCAATTTTATAGGGATTTTGGGTAATATTATGCCTTATTGGGCTTTGGGAATTGGGAATTTGGGAATTTGGGAATTGGGTTTCTCGCTATCGCCATTCACGGCAGATGTTTTCAACAGCTGACGAAAATGGCTTGCCACAGCAATCTGTTGGCGCAAAGTATAATATTCATTTACAGAGTCTTATATATTACATCAGGCATTCGAACCGGAAAGATGGAGAGGAATTGGTTTTGCAAGCTCTACCCCAAGTTGAGACTTGGGATTGCTAAATCGTTCACGCCTATGGCGTTTTTGAGTATTTGAGCCTCTTTTTATTTTAATTCAAATCCAAAATTTCTTTCACTAAGCCTATTTTTGTCCCACTACTTATTCACAATTATCCATGCAAAACATCACTATAAGAAAAGCTACACTAAATGACATGGAGACGCTACTGCGTTTTGAGCAAGGCGTGATAACAGCAGAGCGTCCGATGGACCCGACATTAGGTGAAGACATTCATTATTACGATTTAAATGAGTTGATTACTGCGCCGTATATCGAACTTTTGGTTGCAGAAAAAGCAGGCAAACTCTTCGCGTCGGGCTATGCACGTATCGAATCAGCAAAGCATTATTTAAAACACGACCAATACGCTTATTTGGGTTTTATGTACGTGACACCCGAATGTCGCGGACAAGGCATCAACCAATTAATCATCGACCAACTTAAAGCTTGGAGTGTCGCCCAAGGCGTGACAGAATTGCGCCTCGAGGTTTATGATACCAACCTAAGTGCTATCAGAGCTTACGAAAAAGTAGGCTTTGGAAAACACATGATTGAGATGAGAATGGGATTGGAATAGGTGTAAGCTCAACCTCAACCTCAACCTCAACCTCAATTTCAACCTCAACCTCAACCTCAACCTCAATTTCAACCTCAACCTCAACCTCAACCTCAATTTCAACCTCAATTTCAACCTCAACCTCAACCTCAACCTCAACCTCAACTTCAACCTCAACCTCAACCTCAACCTCAATTTCAATTTCAATTTCAACTTCAATTTCAATTTCAATTTCAAGAAATTTGCTATGCAAATTCTTTATAATCTTAATTTGTTTAATTTGGCGAAGTCAAATCTCATAATTTAAAATTGAGTTTGTCCATGATAGTTATTGGGATGAAACTGAGTTTGTATTTGGATTTCCCTGAAAATAAGTGCAAATTTGTACAAATCACGAATAACGTATAACGAATCCACGAATAACGAGTAACGAGTAACGGAATAAACGAAACAATGGCTAAACAGCGAGAAATTAACATAAAGAACCGTAAGGCGGAATACGAATACTTTTTTGTAGAACGGTACGAGGCAGGTATAGTGCTGCTCGGCACAGAAATCAAATCTATCCGCGATGGCAATGCCAACATCAAAGAAGCCTATTGTTTTATGAGGAACGGCGAACTGTTTGTGCGTAACATGCACATCTCTGAGTACAAACACGGTACTATCAACAATCACGACCCTATCCGTGTCCGCAAGCTGCTGCTCAATAAACGAGAACTCAAAAAACTCGACCGAAAAATCCGCGAAAAAGGCTCAACCATTGTACCCACCCGACTATTTATCAATGAACGTGGATTTGCTAAAATCGAAGTAGCACTCGCACGGGGTAAAAAATCTTACGACAAACGAAATACCATCAAAGACCGCGAAAACAAACGCGACCTCCAACGTATTCAAAAAGGCCTCAGATAAACGGGTTACGAGTTGCGGGTTATTTCAATCGCGATCTAACTCGTAACCCGCAACTCGCTCACCCGAAAAAGTTACCTTTTCTATCATCTTGGTATCAATCACCGTATGCACTATCCAGACAACGTGATTATTTCAAAATTATGCTCCGAGGCTTTACCGGAAGAGCGTGAAGCACTGCTACAAATACGCGAGCAGAGCTTTGAAATGATTTGTGTTTGGGTATGCAAAAACCAAGGCAAATGCGCTGACGCCAAAGACATTTATCAA
>Ga0114952_1003526_pt1 | contig 11078 bp, 7 predicted proteins | sample SidtaG_2_FD_87303 | JGI IMG/M metagenome (GOLD analysis project Ga0114952, IMG submission 87303) | Marine algal microbial communities from Sidmouth, United Kingdom - Sidmouth_Asex2 metaG | ecosystem: Host-associated > Algae > Red algae > Unclassified | place: Sidmouth, United Kingdom | collected... | reverse complement strand
TTTTAGCGCTTTCAAAAATTGCAAGTTGGAGAATTATGGTAGGAATGATATTAGGCACAATTGTGATGGGTTTGTTAATCAATTTAATTGGCGGGCAATATCAAGATAACTTATTTTTGCAAGTGCCATGGTATTACCATTTAATTATGGGTAGTTTTTTATTCTCTATGGCTTTTATGGCTACCGACCCAGTTACTGGTGCACAAACAGATGCAGGTAAATGGATTTATGGTTTTTTAATTGGTTTTTGTGGCATCATCATAAGAGTGTTAAACCCAGCCTATCCAGAAGGTTGGATGTTAGCCATCCTTTTATTAAACGTATTTGCCCCATTAATAGATCATGTAATTGTTAATAGAAACATAAAAAGGAGGTTAGCTCGTGTCAGACAATCTTAAAACAATAATATACGCAGGCGTTATGACTTTAATAGTAGCCTTAGTATTAGCTACCATGACTTCGGTTTTACGACCCATACAAAAGGTAGAAGAAGACCGCGATAAAAAAGTAAGTATTTTAGCTGCCGTTGAATTTAATGAAGGAATGGATGCTGATAAAGAGTACGAACAACGCATACAAGAAGTAGTAGTTAATGCCGAAGGTGAAAAAGTAGAAAATACAAAAGCTTTTGATATTGATTTGTATAAAGAAGGTAAAAAACCGATTGAAGAACGTGCATATCCTCTATACATTTATACGGCTGATACCGAAAAGAAAAAATACATTGTGCCAATGAATGGAATGGGCCTTTGGGATCAGATTGGAGGCTTTTTAGCATTAAATGGTGATTTTAACACCATTGATGGAGTCATCTTTAACCACGTTGGAGAAACACCAGGTTTAGGCGCAGAAATTACAGAAATATGGTTTCAAAAACAGTTTAAAGATAAAAAATTAAAAAATACAAGTGGTACCTATGTTTTTGATGTAAAAAAAGGAACAGGCAACTCTTTAGATGAATACTCTGTTGATGGCATCACCGGTTCTACAATTACTGGCGATGGTTTAGAAGCCATGATGAAAGAAGACCTAGGTGGCTACGAATCTTATTTTAAGAAATTAGTAAATCAAGAATTGATTGAAAGCGGCTCGGGCAACAAGGTTACCTTTGATAGAGACATTTTACAGGCCGCAAAAGATTTTTTTGGATTGGGTAAAAAACGCTTAGAGAACCAAATCTATTTTCAAGATAGAAGTTCTATCATTACCGAACAATCATACGATCAAATAAAAACCCTAGTAGCTTTTTTAAAAACCAACCCCACTAAAAGAGTAAAAATTTTAGTAAACGATAGAAAAGATGAGTCCTTGTCAATGAGACGAGCAGAAAGTATATTTGCTTATGCTTTACAACAAGGAGCTACCGAAGGGCAGTTAACTTATTCTGGTATTGAAGACAGAAAGTCTGGCGACCGAGTAGAATTTGAATTAATAAATTAATATAGTACAAAAATAAATATTATGAGTACTACAACAACAGAAGTTGTTCAAGATGTAATAAAAGAAGTTCCTAAAAAAAGGAAACCCTTTTTATCAAAAAAAGAAAGACAAATATTAACCGACCCTTTAGACGATGCAAACCCTATAACGGTGCAAGTATTGGGGTTATGCTCAGCATTAGCGGTAACTACACAAGTAAAGCCAGCTTTTGTTATGACTTTATGTGTAATTTTTGTTTGTGCTTTTGCCAACTTGGTAATTTCTCTATTAAGAAATACCATCCCATCAAGTATTAGAATGATTGTGCAATTGGTAGTAATTGCCAGTTTGGTAACCGTAGTTTCCGAAATGTTAAAAGCGTTTCAGTACGAGTTGAGCAAACAGCTTTCAGTATACATCGGCTTAATTATTACCAACTGTATGGTAATGGGTCGTTTAGAGGCTTTTGCTATGAGTAACAAGCCTTGGCAATCATTTTTAGATGGTATTGGCAATGGTATTGGCTATGGCGCTATTTTAATTTTTGTAGCAGTTTTTAGGGAACTTTTTGGCTCAGGAACTTTGTTTAAAATACAAATTATACCGCAGTTTGTTTACGACTTTGGCTACTCTAACAACGGCTTAATGTTAACCCCTGCTGCAGCTATGTTTTTAATTGGTATTTTTATATGGTGGCAACGTGCTCGCAAACCAAAATTAATTGACATTTCATAAACAAAAAAAAATGCATTACATTAATATATTTGTACAATCGGCTTTTATAGAAAATATGGTATTGGCCTATTTTTTAGGAATGTGTTCCTTCCTCGCCGTATCAAAAACTGTAAAAACCGCCTTTGGTTTGGGCCTAGCCGTAATATTTGTGTTAGCCTTAACCACACCACTTAATTGGTTAATTAAAACTTACTTGTTAAACGAAGGGGCTTTAAGTTTTCTTGGCCCAGGCTTTGCCGAGGTAGATTTAACCTTCTTAGGTTTAATAGTTTATATTGCCGTAATTGCCTCTTTTGTACAGTTGGTAGAAATGGTGGTTGAAAAATACTTTCCACCATTATACACTTCTTTGGGTATATTTTTACCACTAATTACGGTAAACTGTGCCATTTTAGGTGGTACTTTATTTATGATATCAAAAGACTACAATTTTGCAGAAAGTATTCCTTATGGCCTCGGTAGTGGTTTTGGGTTCTTTTTGGCAATAGTAGCATTAGCAGCAATAAGAGAGAAATTAAGATACAGCGATGTACCACCAGCTTTACGAGGCTTAGGCATTGCTTTTATTATCACTGGCTTAATGGGCGTTGCCTTTATGAGCTTTATGGGTATTAAACTTTAAAATTATTTAAATGATTTCAATTATTTATTCGACAACTTTTTTTCTTTTAGCGGTTAGTACCGGCTTCTTGGTTTTAGCAGCAGTATTAGCTTTTTTAACTATTATATTGTTTTTGGTAGGATCGTTAATGATTGCCAAATCGCGCTTAATGCCTTCTGGTGATGTAACCTTAGTGGTAAACGGCGATGAAGCTAACCCATTAATTACAAAACCCGGAGCAACGCTATTGACAGCTCTTTCCGAAAAAAAATTGTTTTTACCTTCTGCTTGTGGCGGCGGTGGCACTTGCGCCATGTGTTTATGTCAAATTTTTGAAGGCGGTGGTGATGTATTGCCAACAGAAATGAACCATCTTACCCGTAAAGAAGCAAAAGAAAATTGGAGATTGGCTTGTCAGGTAAAAGTGAAAAACGATATGGTTTTGGCAGTACCAGAAGAAGTTTTTGGTATTAAAAAATGGGAGTGTGAAGTAATATCTAACTATAACGTAGCTTCTTTTATAAAAGAATTTGTTGTGAAGTTGCCACCAGGAGAAGAACTTGAATTTGAATCGGGTGGCTACATACAAATTGATGTACCAGAGTGCGTTGTCGATTATAAAAATATAGATATTTCGCCTTTGCCAAACGACCCAGCAGGCAAAGATAAATATAGAGGGGAATGGGACAAATTTGGCCTATGGGATTTAAAAATGGTAAACGAAGAACCAATATTTAGAGCCTATTCAATGGCTAACCACCCAGCCGAAGGCAATATTGTAAAACTAAACATTAGAATAGCTACGCCACCTTGGGATAGAGCTAAAAATGATTGGATGGATGTAAACCCAGGTATTTGTTCTTCTTATATATTTGATTGTAAGCCAGGTGATAAAGTAACAGTTTCTGGCCCTTACGGGGAATTTTTTATAAAAGAAACTAATAAAGAAATGGTGTACATTGGCGGTGGTGCAGGTATGGCGCCTTTACGTTCTCACCTGTTTCATTTGTTACAAACGTTAAAAACCTCCGATAGAAAAATATCGTACTGGTATGGTGGTAGAACTAAGCGAGAGTTGTTCTATATTGATGAATTTAGAGCCTTAGAAGCAGAGTTTCCTAACTTTAAATTTCATGTTGCTTTAGATAATCCTTTACCAGAAGATAACTGGCAAGCCAAACAATCGCTTGATGATTCTGGAGATGGTTTTAAAGGTTATATTATGCCAATTTGCTATGAAATGTATTTAAAAGATCATCCGGAACCTGAAGAAATTGAATATTATTTTTGTGGCCCACCGTTAATGAACGCCTCGGTAATAAAAGCTTTAGACGATTTGGGTGTACCCGATGAAAATATTGCCTTCGATGATTTTGGAGGGTAGTAATAAGATAGTAAAGCCGGCTTTTAGTCGGCTTTTTTTATTGTATTGCGACCTCACACGTGGCGTAAATTTGTCAATTGAAACGCTACACTTTTCATTTCAAAATTAAATCAGTCAAAAAGTATCGTATCCATATTGCTAATATTTTAGGCAGAGCCTAAGAAACTGCCGTATTTTATTTATTGGATTATTTTTTACTAATGAAATTATTAAGCCGAATTCGATTACGAAATTTCAATTAATACTCAGTAAATCAATAATTTAAACAGCTCCATTTTATTAAAGAGTTTCTTCAACCCCCTAAAATGGTAACAAATTGATGATATCAACAGCAAACCTATTTCAACACAACACAACTCATTTGTAATTGATTACTCAACAATCGAACTCAAGTCAATAGTCAATTATTAGCTGCTTTCATTCTTTTTTGGTCTTAAAAAATAAAATTATAATAATTTTTAAATTTAGTGGATTTAATTTAGTTATTAATGTATTGATAATCAATATTTAAAGAAATGTAAAATATTTAATTAAATGAATTTTAGTAGTATTTTGTACAGTGAAAGTTAATATTCTCCACCTACATTTGTAGTCATAACAAAGCAACTAATAAAAAAATTAATTAACCAATAGATATGATACACGAGCCAAGCATATTAATATTTAGCCTTTTGATAATTTTTCAAGCGCAGGCGCAACAAAAATATACAAGCATAAGCCAATCAGATAATTGGGCATCTTACCAAAAAAATAACCAACAAGCGGCTACGCAATTAGCAAAAAACAAAGCCGCCTTATTGTTAAATGAACACGATGATTTAAAACTTATTGCGACAGCAACAGATGAGCTTGGTTTTAAACATTATCGCTACCAACAATATTATAAAGGCATACCAATAGAAGGGGCAATTTATTTAATGCACGAAAAGGAAGAGAAAGTAACTTTATCAAATGGTCAATTGATTAAAAATTTAATTATTGCTACCCAACCAAGTTTAAGTGAAAAAGATGCACGGTTTTTAGCTATTCAGTTTATCGATGCAAAATTATATGCGTGGCAGTCGAATGTACTTGAAGCACAATTAAAACGATCTAATAAAAATTCAAATGCCAGCTATTTTCCAACAGGAATATTAACCATTATCAATTCCCAGTTTTCCCCAAAAACTGATAACTATCGTTTAGCTTTTAAGTTTTCTATATATGCTTTAGAACCTCATAGCCAAAACGAGGTTTACGTTGATGCTCATACTGGTGAAATTCTGTTAGTATTAAACAATGTTTATAGTTGTACAGAAACAAGCACCAACGTCAAAACCAATTATTCTGGTAATGTTAATGTTTCTGTTTGTTTGGATGATGGTGCGGCCAACCATTTAAAAAGTGGCCTTTATGGAGGTTTAGAGGTTCGTGATTATTACAGTAATAATCCACTTTTAATTGAAGATAGTTTAGCTGTAGAAGTTTTATGGGCTACCCAAAAAACATTTGACTATTTTAATGTAGAACACAATAGAAATATTGCTGATTCGGTGACTATAAGTAAAATTAACTATACGGGCGACTTTTATGGTGCTTACTATTTTAGCAAACAAGGCGAAATTGTGTATTGCGATGGTAACGATAGTACGCACAAGGCTTATACAACGCCAGATATTGTTGGCCACGAATTAACACATGGAGTCAATAAATTTTCGGCCAATTTATTTAACCGCTACCAATCAGGTGCTTTAAATGAGTCTTTTGCAGATATTTTTGGCGCCTTGGTAGAAGCTCATTGCTTAGGTAATACCGATTGGATTATTGGTACACAGGTAAGCCCCACAAACAATGGTTTACGCAACCTATCAAAACCAAAAGATGAAACAATGAAGACCCAACAACCTAATACTTATTTAGGCGAAAATTGGCAACTGCCCAGCTCCATCTGTATTAGAAATAATGACCATTGTGGTGTTCATAGAAATAGCGGTGTTCAAAACTATTGGTTTTATTTATTAGCAGTGGGCGGAAACGGAATTAATGACAATGGATTTAGCTACGCCATTACTGGTATTGGAAAACAGAAAGCTGCCCAAATAGCTTATAGAAATTTAACCAGCTATTTAACGCCAAGTGCTACTTATAAAAATGCCCAACAGGGAGCAATACAAGCTGCCATAGATTTATTTGGAGAAAATTCTTTTGAAGTTAAACAAACCCAAAGTGCGTGGCGAGCGGTTGGAGTAACTAACAATCCAATAAAAATAACAACTACCAACGAAGCAATTTTAGCTAACGGAAGTATTGAATTTGAGCTATTGGTAGATTCTTTAAACCAAGCTATTAGTTGCAATAATTTAGTTATTAATTTAGATGTTCAAAATAACTACAATGTTGTTTCAATTGTGCCAATTCACTCTAATTTATTAATTGAAGAAACTAATATTGATGGCAACAATATTTCTATTAGTAGAATAAACCCCGATTATTTAAGTAGCAATAAACCATTATTTAAAGTTACCGCTATTTTAAAGGAAAACTCGTTGGTAAATAATTTATCCACCTTTGAAATTAATGGTGGCACAAATACCAGCAATGCAGGGTTTATTGCTTTTAAAGATGCTTTGATAAATGTATCGTTTCAAAATTGTGTTGATGAAAATACAGCAACATTAAACAACTGGTTACCTTTAATTACTTCAACTGAATACGAAACTTCTAATAATACTGGTGCTGCTACCGTAAAAATATTAGATTCAGCAAACGGCCCTTTTACCCATATTTGGACAGCTGAAAATGGCACTATTGTTTATGATTTTGTTGGTTACGAGCCATTGGTAACCATACCAAATTTGCCAACAGGCATATACCAAGTAACCGTAAACGATAGTAAAGGTAACTGCAGCACATACCCAATAAAAATTAGTGCCTTGGCCAATAACGATGGTAATAATTTATGTAGGGATAATTGCCCCTGCCCCAATTATTTAACAACCCCTAATGCCAATTTGCAAGGAAGCTATAAAGCAAGTGTAGCATTAGAAATAAAAGGCTTCATTAACAAAAAGCAAAATGCTTCTTTTAGTATTTGTAATTAAAATCTACAAAAAATAAATCATATTATCAACCTAAAAATAAGTAAAAAATGTACAACTTAACAACAAAACTTACCCTAACATTACTCACTTTATGCTGCCTGTTTTTTAGCCACCAATTAGCAAAAGCCCAATGCCATATTGATGATTGGACGGCTTTGAAAGCTTTGTATGAAGCTACTGATGGGGATAATTGGATAAATAACGATGGTTGGGATGTTGTTAAAACTGAAGAACCTTCACTTGATTGTGATCTTGATAAATTATATGGTGTTGAATTGCCTTATAATAAAAGAGTTCATCACTTACAGCTATCTGATAATAATTTAACTGGCACTATACCAGTAGAATTAGCGTATTTAAGTGAAGCGTGGTTAATGAATTTACAGCGCAATCAGTTAGAGGGCAATGTTCCTGATGAATTAGTTAATTTTTCTCATTGCAACATACAATCTAACTATTTTAGCTGTAATGATCTGAGTACTTATTTTAACGCTAATCAATTTAAAAGTTCTCTTCAATACTCACCACAAAAATACAGACATAATGGTCTTAAATTTTATCCAAATGAATTTATAAATGAATCAATTTCGTTAAGTGCTCCATTCAATCAAACAGGCAATTTTTCTTATCAATGGTTTAGGTACCAAACGTCAATTGAAAGTGCTACTGATTCAATTTTACATTTAATTAATATTCAACAAGAGGATTTAGGGTTATACTTGCTACATATAATTGATAATGATTGTATAAAATTTGATAATGCTGATTCTCTAATATACGAATACGTTGAATACATTTCTGAACCTATAATTGTTGGTAGAGATGATACTAAATGTCATTACGATGATTGGACTGCTTTGAAAGCATTGTATGAAGCTACCAATGGAGATAATTGGGATTATAATGAAGGATGGGACATTGTAAAGAATGACGAGCCACCTATAGATTGTAATCTCAATAATTTATATGGTGTTACTTTAGATAGAAGTGGTAGAGTTCTGCGAATTTATGACGGTGGTAATCTAAACGGGTATTTACCACCAGAACTTTCCAAATTAAAAAATTTAGAAGAATTAAATTTTACTAACGCAAAACTAAATGGAGTAATTCCACCAGAATTAGGAAACTTAATTAATTTGAAAAAATTGGGACTCGAAGACAACCAACTCACGGGTAACATACCACCAGAATTAGGCAACTTAAACAATTTGGTTTTTTTATACCTTAATAATAACCAGTTAACAGGTAATATTCCACCAGAGTTGAGCAACTTAAATTCTCTGGATGTACTATCACTAAATGATAATCAGCTTAGTGGTAGCATTCCTGATGCTATATTTAATATGAGTAATTTAGGACGTTTAGAACTGCAAAATAATGAGTTAACAGGATCTATATCTATTGAAGTGGGTAATTTGATATACATAAATGAATTGGACTTTAGTAACAATCAACTAACAGGTAATATCCCCTCTGAAATAGGAAATTTACGCTATCTATCTTCGATAGATTTTAGTTATAATCAATTAGATGGAGAAATACCTGATAAGCTAGATAATGGTGTTAGGATAATAAATTTAAGTAATAATCAGCTTACTGGCACTTTCTCAAGGGAATTAATGGATATTATGTTTTTAAGCTATTTTAATGTATCTCACAACAAACTAAGCGGACGTATTCCTAAATTAATAGAAATTGATTTTTCAGATATACTTTATTACAATATAAGTTACAACAATTATAGGTGTACTGAAATAGTAGATAGTATTTTACATGTAGAATCACCTATAGGATGGGGAGAAACTAATTATACACCACAAAATTACAATTATATAGGTGAAAATAACTTTTTAATTGACTCTTCTAAAGCCTCTCTTAAATTAAGCGCACCTTTTTCACAAATCGGTAATTTTGCGTATCAATGGTACAAAAATGAAACAATAATAGATGGGGCTATTGATTCAATATTAATTATTAATAATGTTCAATTTGAAGATGTTGGCAATTACTCACTCCACATATTTGATGCTGATTGCAAACATAATGGTAATGATGGCTGGGGTGCTTTAGAGGGCCTTGAATACATCTCCGACCCCATCTCTGTTCGCCGTACCGATTTAGAAGGCTGTACAGATGAGTATAGCTGCAACTACAACCAATTTGCTATGATTGATGATGGTAGTTGCGAGTATATTTGGTGCGATACCTTAACCAACCCCATTAAAATAAAAACGACTAACGAAGAAATTTTATCTGAACACAAAATAACATTTGATTTAGTAATAGATTCGTTAGGGCAAGATTATAGTGCCGACGGTTTAACCTTTACTTTAGATACCCGAGGAAACTACAAAATTGAATCTGTTGAAGTGATTAGTCCTGATTTATTGATAACAGAAGTTGATGTTAGCCAATTGTACACAAACACTCTATCAATTGATAGATCCAAAAGTGAACTGTTAGCCAGTAATTCACCTTTACTTAAAGTTACTGCTTTAATTATAATTGAAGATATTCCAACAGATGAAGAAACTTGTTCTCATTTTCATATAAGCGGTGGAACAGAACTAAGTAGCGGTCATTTTATTAGTTTCGACAATGTATATATTGATATACCGTTTAGCAATTGTTTTCCTTATGGAGGCTATGGAGCGGAAGGTAAAAATTGGTTGCCATTGGTATCAACCATTAGTCCGCAAAACTGTAAAACCAACACCAATAGTTTAGTAGAAATTAAAATTTTAGAAGAAGGTCAAAGTCCGTTCAGCTATATTTTAAAAGATGAAAACGACTCAGCAGTTTTACAGGATACCAGTAGTGAAAATTTGTTTATAATTAGAGGTTTAAATGCAGGAAAGTATAAACTCACTATAACAGATGCAAATGGAAAAACTACTACCTTAAACACCTGTATTCCGCTAGTTGCCAGCTTAAATGGGAACGATCCTTGCAATAGTAGTTGTGTTGATTATGTAACTGTACCCAATGGTTTAACAAAAGGAAATCATCAAGCAAAAAAACAAATTGAAATAAAAGGCTATGTTGGTAAAAACGAAACTGTAGAGTTTAATATCTGCGATTAAAATTTAACTTTTTAAAAATGAGATTTGATCATTAATACTCAAATTATATCATATCTAATTGATAAACAGCAATTAACGTAAAAACAAATTTGACAGAATTAAAATTTAAGCTCAAAAATTGTGTAAAAATGTTTCGTTTTACACACCTATATTTATAAATATTATTAAACATTATAGAAAGAAAATTTTTTAACCCTTAAAACTTTTATGCTTATGTAAAAACTTAGAAAATTCAATTTAAATATAAACCACTTTAATTATTTCAACAATAATCCTAAGTTAATTTTCATAAACCGGTTTATAAAAATTGAATTTTAAATTTAAAAAAACACCCAACACCCCAAACTGTGATATTAAATACCCAGTTATTGAAAGCCCCATTTTGAAAACCGGAATCTTTTTAAAAGTAATTCCGGTTTTTCTTTTGCCTTAAACCGAATAATTCATCAGTTTGCCTTATGAGAAGCCAAAAAGCCAGTAAATTTAGGGGTAGCGCAGCATTTTTAATCAGAAGGAAATGTAGCCTATTTTTGAGGAAAGAAAATTGCGAGCTTTGCTTTATTTAGCCAAATTTTTGGCCTTGTAATAGAAAAGTGATGAATTTTCGGGTTAACCAAGTTCAGCTATTTTATCCATCAACCACTTTTTTTTATGCACCACCGCCATACTATTTATGTGATGCATAATTTTTGGCAGTTCTAATTTTGATGCCTTATGTTTAAACTTGTATAAACTTATTAAAGAACTAATAAAATTTAAATACGATTTTTTGTTAA
>Ga0114952_1003525_pt1 | contig 11079 bp, 5 predicted proteins | sample SidtaG_2_FD_87303 | JGI IMG/M metagenome (GOLD analysis project Ga0114952, IMG submission 87303) | Marine algal microbial communities from Sidmouth, United Kingdom - Sidmouth_Asex2 metaG | ecosystem: Host-associated > Algae > Red algae > Unclassified | place: Sidmouth, United Kingdom | collected... | reverse complement strand
TTAGAGATACAGGTCGTCCAGCATTGATTGTTTATGATGATTTGTCTAAACAAGCAGTTGCTTACCGTGAGGTATCTTTGTTACTTCGTCGTCCTCCAGGACGTGAAGCTTACCCTGGTGATGTATTTTACCTTCACTCTCGTTTGTTAGAGCGTGCTGCAAAAGTTATCAAAAATGATGAAATTGCAAACGATATGAACGATGTTCCTGTTTCTTTGAAAGAAGCTGGTTTGATCAAAGGTGGTGGGTCATTGACTGCTTTGCCAATTATCGAAACTCAAGCAGGTGACGTTTCTGCTTATATCCCAACCAACGTAATTTCGATTACAGATGGTCAAATTTTCTTGGAATCTAACTTGTTTAATGCAGGTATTCGTCCAGCGATTAACGTAGGTATTTCTGTATCTCGTGTAGGTGGTAACGCTCAGATCAAACCAATGAAAAAAGTATCTGGTACGTTGAAATTAGATCAAGCTCAATACCGTGAGTTAGAGGCTTTCTCTAAATTTGGTTCTGACTTGGATGCTGCTACTAAGGCAGTTTTGGACAAAGGGGTTAGAAACGTAGAAATCTTAAAACAAGCACAATATTCTCCAGTACCTGTAGAGCAACAAGTTGCAATTATTTACTTGGGAACTAAAGGTTTGGTACAAGATGTAGACGTAGATCGTGTAAGCGAATTTGAGTCGTTCTTCTTGGCTAAAATGCAAGAGCGTCATGCAGATGTATTGGCGAACTTCCGTGCTGGTAAATACGATAAAGCTGATTTGGCTAAGTTAGAAACTTTGGCTAAAGAATTAACAGCTAAATTTTAAGCGTAATAATATTAGTTTTAGAAGTTGGATTTAAACTTTACGATTGAATCCAACTTCTAATAAACTATTAGGATAAAATAAAGAATAAAAATGGCAAACTTAAAAGAAGTAAGAGAACGTATTACCTCTGTTAAATCTACTCAGCAAATAACAAAAGCTATGAAAATGGTAGCTGCTGCTAAGCTGCGTCGTGCACAACAGGCTATTGTTGAAATGCGTCCTTATTCCAACAAGTTGAGTGCTATGTTATCGAACATCCTTTCTAATTTGGAAGGTGATGCAAGTACTTCTTTTGGTGTTGAGCGTCCAGTTAAAAATGCTTTGGTAGTAGTGGTAACTTCTAATAGAGGTTTGTGTGGAGGTTTTAACACAAATGTTGCTAAATTGGCAATAGAATTATCAACAACTAAATACAAAGCAGAATACAAAGCGGAAAAGTTGACTTACCTTTTTATTGGTAAGAAAGGATACGATTATTTAAAAAATCGTGTACCTGGAGCTATTTTGAATACAGAACACATGAATCTAGTAACCAAAACTTTTGGTTTTGAGGATTCTTCAAGAGTAGCAAGTGAATTGATGGCAAATTTTGAAGGAGGGCAATATGACTCTATTGATATCGTCTATGCTCAGTTTAAAAATGCTGCAGTTCAAAACTTTACAGTAGAACCATTCTTGCCTGTTGCTAAACTAGAAGTAGCTGAAGATAGTGCTGATGAAAATGCAGACTTTATCTTTGAGCCAAACAAAGAAGACTTACTAGATTATTTGGTTCCTACCATTCTTAAAACACAGTTGCACAAAACAATTCTTGATTCTAATGCATCTGAGCAAGGTGCTCGTATGACGGCAATGGAGAATGCAACAGAGAATGCAGAAGACTTGTTGAAAGAACTTAAAATTAACTATAACAAAGCTCGTCAAGAAGCTATTACTGCTGAGATTTCTGAAATCGTTGGTGGTGTGGCTGCATTGGAAGATGCTTAATAGGAATAGAATTAAAAATTCTATACAAAAAGGCTTGCGGTTCGACTGCAAGCCTTTTTTTTGTATCTTAGGCATATTCAATACTTCGTGTAGAAATCGTATTAAATTGATTATCAGTCAGATGATGTTTTATGTGGTCAAGATACTAAAAGGTTGATAATCAATTTAATGCAAGATGTGTTTTTATGTTTTTTGTAAAAAAAACTAAAAACTCCACGAAGTATTACATATTATAACAGTAAAAAAAATATAGGAGTGTATGTTATTCATATTCAAGTCTTTTGATTTATTGTGGATGTCTAGAAAGCGAACTTATCTGAGCTTGGATGTCAATTGTAATAATACACAAAAGTATACTTTTGGGAGGCGTCTTTTTTTTATTCTATGTTTATGTTTCACGAATCAATTAGTAGCTCAAGAGAATACTATATTAGATTCTTTGCAGTTGTCTTATAAGATGGCTCAAGAGGATTCTACCAAGGTGGAATCTCTAATCAATTTGGGCGATTATTTTTTATATAAGAATTTAGATTCTACCACTACTTATTATAATAAAGCACAAAGCTTAGTTGATGAGGCAGGAAGCAGCATCAAGTCTAAATATCAACCTCTTTTATATCACTATACTTCTATCGCCTACACCAGTTGGGGCTATGTAAAAGAAGGGATGAATTATGGGCAAAAAGCCTTAAAAAGTTATGAAGCTCAAGGACTGAGAGAAGAAGCTTCGGATATCTACATGGTGATTGGAACCTTGCACGGACAAATGGGAGAGGTGGAAAAAGGGACAAAGCTGTTGTTGAAATCAATTGACATAAAGAAGGAACTGAACGCAACAAAAAAATTAGGACATGCCTATATGAATTTGACTTTGTTGTATCGAGATCAAGGAATGCTAGATGCTGCAATTGCAGCTATTGATAGTGCAATTACTCGTTTCAAGGCTCAAAATTTTGAAATGGGCGTCAACCGATCTTATCAAATAAAAGGAGAGGTACACAAATTTGCTGGCAACAATAAAAAGGCGTTAGAGGTCTATCAAACTGCCTTAGAATTGTATCGTAAGCAAACCTCCAATGATATAAAAGGCGAAATTGTTTTGATTAATAGTATCGCAGGTTTATATCGGATGCTAAAGGAATATGATAGGGCAATTTCTTATTATCAAAATGGATTGGATCTACTTAAAACAACAGATAATAAGGAATTAGAAGGGTTAATTAATCATAATATTGGAGGTGTTTATTTAGAAAAAGATAATCAAAAGGATGCCTTAACTTATTATAAAAAAGGATTAAGTTTTTACAAGCAAATTAACCATCCAACAGGACTTTCACGTGTTTATAGAGGGATTGGAAATGTTTATCAGAATGTAGAGAAATATGATTCTGCAATTGTGTATTATACAAGAGCAACAAACGTTTTAGCTTCCAAAAAGAACCTAGATTATGGCGATATTTGTAAGAATTTGGCTAAGCTTCATTATCAGTTGTATACAACAAATAAAATCCAAAACCTTTCTTCTGCAAAAAAAAGCTTAGAAAAAGCTCAATTTTATGCTGAAGAAAGTATTGCTTGCCCTGCAGCCAATCTAGATGCAAGTTTAGGTCGATATAAGATTTTAAAATCTATTTATCAGGCTTCTAATAATTATGAACAAGGTTTGGTAATAGCTAATAAGGTAATCGAACTCTCTGACTCTTTATTTGAGAAGAATAAAATAAATGCGGTTTTAGATTTAGAAACCAAGTACCAGACAGAGAAAAAGGAATTTGAAATAAAGAGCTTAAATCAGGAAAAAGCGTTGCAAATTGCAAAAAATAGCCAACAAAAAACCTTGTTATATGCTGTTTTAGGCGTATTGTCAGTAGTTTTATTATTGTTGGGGCTTTTGTACTGGTTCTTTGCCCAAAAAAGACGTGCGAATCAAGAGTTAATATCTAAAAATGACTTGATTACACAACAGAAAAAAATAGTCGATCGCCAAAACGAAGAAAAGGAACTCTTGCTAAAAGAAATTCATCACCGAGTAAAAAATAATTTACAAATCATATCAAGTTTGTTGGATTTGCAGTCGAATAAAATAGATGATGTTGCCGCAAAAGTTGCCATTGCAGATGGACAGGCACGTGTAAAGTCTATGGCTTTGATTCATCACAAGTTGTATCAGCATGAAGATATTGCAACGATTAATTTTAAACAGTATACAGAGCAACTGTATCATCAAATTATGGCAACGCTGACATCTATTCATATTGCGTTGGTTCTAGAGGTTGATCCTGCGATCTCTTTTGATATAGACACAGCTATTCCTTTGGGGCTAATTCTAAATGAATTGTTGACAAATGCTTGTAAATATGCTTTTGTCGATCACCCTAATCCAGAATTAAAGATTAAATTGAACGTGTTGGAACAAGGAAATTATTTGTTGGAAGTACAAGATAATGGGAAGGGGATGGCAGCTGATTTTAAATTAGAAAAGGCACGTAGCTTAGGTCTACGATTGGTGCATCGTTTGAGCAAACAGTTGTTAGGAAAAGCAAAGTATAAAAATGATAATGGTGCCAACTTTTGTATTGAATTTAAGGATACTGTTTTACGTAAAACGATAGATTAATATAAAACGAGAAGAACAAAGGAAGGTTTGGTTGAACTTATTGATAAATAAAAAATTGCACAGGAACTAAAATAATAGAGATTGTTATGATTGTAAAATGTATTATTTTTTTATTTATACTTTTGTTTCATTTAGAATTTATTACTGCTCAAAAAAACTCTAAGCAAGATTTTGACCGAGATAGTTTATTGCTGAAAGAGTTGGTGGATCAATCTAGAATGATGGTCTATAAGAATTTTGATTCTTGTTTATTGTTGGGTCATGAAATACTAGAATTGTGTACGGCTAATTTAGAAACTAAATTAGAGGATAAAGAGCGACAGTTCTTTTTATCTAAAAAAGGAATTGCCTATAAATTTATAGGCATATCATTGGGACGAAAGGGAGATTTAGACGGTTCCTTGACGAGCTACAAAAAACTATTAAAATTAAGAAAAGAAGAGAATAAATCACTTCTTATAGCAATGGCTCATAATGATATAGGAGTTGTTTATAGTCAAAAGGGCGAAATGGACAGTGCTTTGTTGTATTATTATAAAGGATTGGAAATAAATCGAGCCTTAGACAATAAGAAAGGAATACTTGCAGGCTTAGGAAATACTAGTATTCTATTAACTAATAAAGGAAAATATATAGAGGCTTTAGGGAATTTACAGCAAACTTTAAGTTTGTCTAAAGAGATGAATGATAGTCTGTCTACAGTCAATGCGTTGTTTTGTATTGCTGAAATTTATGCCTTGCAAGAAGATGTTGCTAAAGCACGGAGGTATTATGAGGAAAGTTTGCATTATTGCGAGGCAATAGGTGATGAGGAAGGAAAAGGAATTGCATTAGATGGGATTGGATCGACCTATTTTATGGAGGGAAAATATGAGTTGGCGAAAAAGTTTTTAAAAAAGAGTTTGAAAACTAGTAATCGTATTGGCGATTTATTCGGTGAAATTGAAGGTTCATTGGATTTGGGCGAGATAGCAAGAAAAGAAAACGATAATGGATTGGCTTTGGAATATTACAATAAGGTATTAAATTTCTCTAAACAAGCTGGAGCCATAGAGTTTGAAGGAATAGCTTTGAGTGCGATTGGAGCAATAGCTTTTGAGCAAAATCAATTAGATAATGCCTTAATGAATGGAGAGAAAGGATTTGCGATTGCTGAAAAGACAGGAGATTTAAACTTATTGAATCAGGTCGCAAAATTACTAGCAGCTATTTATACAAAAAAAGGAAAGTATCGAGAAGGGGTAGAAATGTTAGAACTCTATATTTCTACTAAAGATAGTTTGGTAAATGATAATCAGAGTAAAAAAATCATTCAACTAACAGAGGCTTATAAATATGAAGTAAAAGGCGCACAAGATAGTATTGTAAATGCTAAATTACAACAAGAAAAAGATGTTGAATTGGCTCTTCAGAAAATCGAAAATGAACAACAGAAACAACAAAATATTTTTTTATTTTTGGGCTTGTTATTAATGATTATTTTTGGAGGTTTTATTTATAGACGATACCAAGTTACTAATAGGCAAAAGAAAATCATCCAAGAACAGAAGAAGCAAGTAGACAGTACTTTAGAAGAAATAAAAAAGAGTAATACAGAAAAAGAATTATTGCTTAAAGAAATCCATCATCGGGTAAAAAATAACTTGCAAATTATATCAAGTTTATTGGATTTACAATCGAGCAAAATTGATAATGATGTGGTGCGTTCTGCAATGGAAGATGGGCAATTTCGTGTCAAATCAATGGCCTTAATTCACAATAAACTTTATCAGCATGAAAACATTGCAACGGTCAATTTTAAGGAATATGTTGGACAATTGTTTGAGCAGATTATGGAAACATTAACTGTTATCCAGCCTATTTTAGTATTGGAGGTGGACGAAGCCACGGTTTTTGATATTGATACAGCTATTCCTTTGGGCTTAATTTTAAACGAACTGTTGACCAATGCCTGTAAGTATGCTTTTGAAGAAGGAAAAGAAGGTCAACTAATTATTAAATTGATTGAAAAAGAGAAAGGAAATTATCTCTTAGAAGTAAAAGATAATGGGAATGGAATGCCAGTTGATTTTAAATTAGAAAAGGCACGTAGTCTGGGATTACGACTGGTGCGTCGTTTGAGTAAACAATTATTAGGAAAAGCAACATATAGAAATGACAATGGGGCAAGTTTTTGTATTGAATTTAAGAATACTATCTTGCGTAAAACAATAGATTAAATGGGGAAAGTTAAAATATTAGTCGTTGAAGATGAGTTGATTATTGCCGATAATATCTGTGATATTTTAGAAGAACTTGGTTATGAAGTGCTAGAACCTGTTGTAAGCTACACGGAAGCACTGGAAATATTGGAAACAGAGCAACCAGATTTGGCCTTGTTAGATATTCAATTAGCTGGGCGACGAGATGGAATTGATTTGGCCTGGAAAATTAGAGATAATTATAATATTCCATTCATTTTTTTGACTTCTAATGCTGATTCAAGAACCATTGAACGGGCAAAAAAAGTAAGCCCTCCTGCGTATTTATTAAAGCCTTTTAATAAAAATGACTTATATACATCTATAGAAATAGCCTTATATAATTATAGCCAAAATAAAAAAGGAACGGTAAACGAAAAGCAAGAAACAAAAGAAATGGATGATATTGTCCTCAAAGATGCCTTATTTGTCAAGCACAAGCAAGTCTTTCAAAAGGTTAAGTTTGAAAAGATTTTATTTCTTAAAAGTGAGCATGTTTATGTTAATTTAATAACTGCTGATAAAGAATATTTAGTTCGAGGTAGTTTATCCAAATTAATTGAGCGATTACCCAATTATTTCTTTAAACTTCACCGAAGTTATATCGTGAATTTAAATGCCATTGATTCTATCGGTTTTATCAATTTAAAAATAGGAAAGCATGAATTGCCTTTTGGCAAAGGCTATCGAGCAGAGTTATTAAGTAAAATTGATATTTTGAACAACTCTTAAGAACAAAATATTTGTACTTGATAACATTAATTAAGGATTAGAAACTGATTAACGCATCTTAGAGCTATTTATGAATGAAAATTCTAAGATGATGGGAGAAGGTTGTATTTTAATTTTAGCAAATGAAGAGGGTATTGATGAAAATATTGGTTTTATATTAAAACAATTAGGCTATACTTATCTAGTTGCTAATCGAGATTATCTCAAGGCAATGGAATTATTGTCTAAGAATCAAGTTAGATGTATTTTATTGCCTTTGTTGGATGAGGAAGATGGATTGTTAGTAGAAGCAATCTATCAAGCTTATCAGATTCCTTGTGTGTTTTATACCCCTTACTTTACGGCTCAAATACTTCAACAAATAAAAGGAATACCTCCACCCGTTTATCTAACCAAAATATACAATAAAGAGGAAGTGTATATTAATATAGAGTTAGCCTGCCATAATCACAAATGTACTTTTGGTAATGTAATGAATCAGCCTAAATGGCTTAAATGTAATGAATTAAGTTTTTTTGTTAAAAATAAATATTCTTTCTACAAGATCAATTACCATGAGGTCAACTATATCAAGGAGGAACAGGTATATGCTAAAATCCACACCAATAAGAACCAATCAAATTTGATTAGATCAAGCCTCTCTGCTTTATTAAAAGAATTACCTCCTTATTTTTGCCAAGTTCATCAAAGTTATATTGTGAATTTAAAAAACGTAGATGTTATTTATAGCAAGTGTATACTTGTAGGAGAGCACGAAATTCCGTTGGAGAAAAACTACCAAAACGAGTTGATTCAATTAATTGCTTTAAGTAAGGACAGCTGTTTTTTGTAATTTAAAATTCATTGTCAAAGAGCATTCAAAATTAGAAGTAACAGGTAACTACAAATTTAGAACAAGAAAACACTGTTTCAGAACATAGAATGGTTTTAGACTCTATAAGGCTCTATTTTAGTGCTTATTAATCACTAAATAATATAATAAATGAGCAAAATATACACATTATTTTTCATCTTATTTTTAGGCGCATCTATTCCTTCTTTTGGGCAAGCAATGGTTATTAATGATTCAATATCTACTTTTCCAAGCACCCTTACGAATATAAATACTGGTGTCGCTAATGGAGGTCAAACGGCCACTGGCATGCAGGGAGCCTGTCCTCAACTGCCCTGCTGTTCTACAATGGTATTTAAGGTCACTTTGCCAGCTGGCGGTGTGTTGCGTATGGAAATGATTGGTTATACTCCTTTGGCTGGTTCAATACTTGCATACAGATCACTAGTATCCAACCCCACCTCCTTTAGCGATTTAGAATACATAGCTTCTACAATCGGAAACTTTTGTGGATTTAGAGATACTTTACAATTAGGTAGAGGTTATCGAGATTGGCGTCAATTCCCTTACGGAGCCATTCCCAATACAAATAGCACATACACAGCTGAATATGACTTTAATGCTCCTAGTACTCAAGCAGGTTTTTTTCCTGCGGGAGATTATTACATTTTGATTTTTAATGAGAACAATCAGACTACCTTTGGGGTAGGAAGTCATGTTGATATCACTTTCGAATTTGCTCCAGAATGTCCTCATACGGCAAGTTGTGGAAGTGTGAGTCAAATCACCTGCGATGGTAGTTCTTATACTGGAGCAAGTGGTCAAGTATATACAGGAACAGGAACCTACCAAGATACAGCAGTGGGAGTAGCACAAGGAGGATTAGATTCTATTACCTATATAACATTGAATGATAACTTCACTACATTTAATCAAGATTTTTTATCTGATACTAGCTTGTGTACGGATGATACTTTACGTCAAAAAGCTTTGACCAATTATGTTTCCTATGCAGATTTTAATGGAGGCAACTATATTAATATTAATTCAGCAGCAGCATCGTTAGCGAATAGCAATCGTTCTGCTTTTATGTGGATAAAACAAGCTGTTCCTGTATCGGGTAATAATCAGGTCTTGTTGGGCATTAATACTTCTGGAGGAGGGAATGTTGCCAATTTACAAATTGGAACAAATCAAGAACTGCAAGTATTTGATGGAGGAACGACACAGAGTTCGGGGGTTGCAGTTACAGATGGACAGTGGCATTATGTAGGCTATACTTATGATAACTCAACAGGAGAGACAAAAGTTTATATAGATGGAAATGAAGTGCTGACGTATATAAATGGTCAAAATTCACTTGCAACGAGCCAATTTTCATTAGGACAAGAGTTTGACAACGGAGCTACGAGTGATTTTTATACAGGGCAAATGACCGAAATTTCTATTTGGAATGGAGTAGTGTCTTCAACTGATATCGGCTTGGGAATGCAAGCGGTTATCAAAAGTACACATCCTAATTATGCGAATTTAATAGCCTATTATCCTTGTTTATCAACTTGTAATGCATCAAATACTGTATTAATAGATTATAGTGGTAATAGTAATAATGGAACGGTAACAACTGGAGGCTTGATAATTAATTCCGCTTTTGAACAAATTCCTAATTTTAATAGTGCTGATTGGTATACTAAAGAATGGAGTAGTACAACTTTGGGAGCTACTTTTTCTACTTCTAATAGCATTCAGATGCAATTAACTACAACCGATAATTTTACCTTAGTTTTGAAACGTGATTATATCGAAATTACAGAAGTTTGGACGGTTGATCCACAACCTGCTATTCAACCAGAAATTGTTGTAGAAGGGAATAGTGTTGTTATTATAGATGGGGATATTTTGCCACAAACAGCAGATGGAACCAATTATGGAGATGTAGTAATGGGAGTCAGTCCAGTTAGCAAAACATTTACAATTAAAAATGTAGGAAATGCTGCATTAGACATTAGCAATGTTGCTTTATCTGGCGTAAATGCTTCCGATTTTTCAATTACTTCTATGCCGACCAATACCTTAAATGCTGGAGCAAGTACCACATTTACGGTAGAATTCAATCCTGTAGCTCCTATAGGACAAAAAACGGCTATGGTTGAAATTTTAAATTCAGATTGTAACGAGTCATTATATAACTTTTCTCTTGAAGGAGTAGCTCTAGGAGCCTTGTTTTCTGAAGTTCGTGGTCAAATGCTAACTCTAAATGGGACATCAGACCATGTTATTATAGATAATGTAGCAGGATCTATTGCGGGCGCAACTGAATTTACATTGGAAGCTTGGATTAATGCAGATGCGACGCAAGTTGGAAACGATCGAATTATAGCTGTGAATACTTCTGGAGGAGGTAATGTTATCTTATTTTATTTAGATGATGGTTTTTTAAAGACTTATGATGGTGCAACAGACACTTATGGATCACCTGATCTTAGAGGGACAGGCTGGCATCATGTTGTGCTTACACATGATAATTCTAGTCATAGGGTTTACTTGGATGGAGTGCTTTTGAGAAGAAGAAATGGCTCTGTTAGTACATTTGCTGCCAATAATCAATGGAGTATTGGTCAAGAGTGGGATAATAATAATAAAGGAGATTATTTTAAGGGCAAAATAGATGAAGTGCGTATATGGAAAGATGTTCGTACGCAACAAGAAATTAGAGAGCATATGCACCTCACGCTAGAAAGCAAGAACTTGATAAATGGGGACGATAATTTAGTGGCTTATTATCAATTTGATACAGATGGAACTGCGGGAACAGCAAATGGTGTCAAAGATGTATTAGGAAACCATGGAACATCT